>Ga0160428_1000012_pt1 | contig 272735 bp, 264 predicted proteins | sample SolpanmetagenomM_FD_108198 | JGI IMG/M metagenome (GOLD analysis project Ga0160428, IMG submission 108198) | Solar panel surface microbial communities from Lawrence Berkeley National Laboratory, California, USA - M | ecosystem: Engineered > Built environment > Solar panel > Unclassified ... | reverse complement strand
TTCTCGTTAAACCCTGCTGGCATCCTGGTCGCCATGGGGAGTCGCTCCTTTCTTTTCCCTTTCCTCGTTGTCGTCGGCGCGCTCGCCGGGTGTGGCGGGGGGAGCGACCCCGCCCGTCCCGCCGCGGACGCGACCCGCTCGCTCGTCGTCCGGACGATCGCCGACACGCAGTCCAGCCTTGGCCATAGCGCGCTCGAGGCTCGCTTCCTGCCGATCTTCTCCATCGACGCGGGCTTCGAGCCCCTCCTGCCGCCGGACGTGGGCGATGTGCTCGGGGGCGCGCCGGAGACGCCGATCCCCGACTTCTACTACAGCGACGGGGTTGCGGCCTGGGTCCAGGTTACGCGGACGGACTGGTCCTACCGAGAGGACTACTACCTGGACGAGGCGAAAAACCAGAAGGCGGGGTTCTACGAGTCGGGCGACGACGAACACTACGAGTTCGCCGCCGGGCCTTACGCGGGAGCGCGAGGGGACGGGACGTATACGATCCAGGACAATCCTGGGGAAGACCGGGACGTGTCTCGGACGCAGTACCGGAAGGTGGCTCCGGACGGCACGGTGTTCGAAGGCGAGTACGCCTGGATCGGCCTTGAAGAAACGTTCAAAGGTAGGACGACGCATCCCGACGGTACGAAGGACACGTTCGACGGAAGAGTCCCTTATTCCCAGCCGGGACGGTTGACCTTCCGCTCCGGTAAGGGAGTGATCCTGACCGCGACCTTTCCGGAGTCCGCCGGAGTCTCCACGGGCATGATCCGGGGGACCGCCGCCGGGCTCAGCGCCGACCTCTCGATCGACGCGGAGAACGTGATGGCGATCCGCTACGCCGACGGTACGAAGCAAACGTTCCAAGGCGCTGGGGGCCGAGGAAGGAGCCTTGCGCGGCTCTCACCGGGTCGGGCGCCCCGTCCCCTTCGAACGAGGGCTTTAGGCTCTCGGTAAGAGCAAGGTTAAGGTCACGGTCCTCAAAAACTTCGGTACTAGAACCCGTTGCAACGGATCGGGTACCTTTGACGTAAAGATCGTTGTTGAGCCTCGGGGACTCAAGTCTCTTGCGGCTCTCACGACTCAATCAAAGAGAAAAATGGGTAAGACCGTAGGAATCGACCTTGGCACGACCAATTCCGTCGTCGCCGTGATGGAGGGAGGCGAGCCGATCGTGATCGCCACCGCCGAGGGCTCGCGCACGCTACCGAGCGTCGTCGGCTTCAAGAAGGACGGTGAGCGGCTTGTGGGCGTCGGTGCGAAGCGTCAGGCCGTCGTCAATCCGGAGAACACCGTCGCCTCGGTAAAGCGCTTCATGGGCCATACACTGGCTGAGATGGGCGACGAGCTGAGTCGCATCCCTTACAAGGTGAAGGCGGGCCAGGGCGGCCAGGCGGTGGTCAGCATCCCTGCGCAGGGCAAGGACTACACGCCGGAGCAGATCTCGGCGATGATCCTCCAGAAGCTTAAGACGGACGCGGAGGCGTACCTGGGCGAGACCGTCGACCAAGCCGTCATCACCGTCCCTGCATACTTCAACGACTCGCAGCGCACCGCGACGAAGAACGCGGGCGAGATCGCGGGCCTCAAGGTCTTGCGCATCCTGAACGAGCCGACCGCCGCCGCGCTGGCGTACGGCCTCGACAAGAAGGCGGAGGAGAAGATCCTGGTGTTCGACCTGGGCGGCGGCACCTTCGACGTGTCGATCCTCGACGTCGGCGAGGGCGTGTTCCAGGTCGAGTCGACGGCGGGCGACAGCCACCTGGGCGGCGACGACTTCGACAACAAGATCGTCGACTTCCTCGCGAGCGAGTTTAAGAAAGACCAGGGCGTCGACCTGCTGAAGGACAAGGCGGCGGTGCAGCGGCTCCGCGAGGCGGCCGAGCGCGCCAAGATCGAGCTTTCGGGCCAACAGTCGACCACGATCAACCTGCCGTACATCACGGCGGACGAGAGCGGTCCGAAGCACCTCGACTACACCATGAGCCGGGCGAAGTTCGAGGATCTGACCCGCGACCTCATGACGAGGATCAAGGCGCCTTTCGAGCAGGCCCTGAGCGACGCGAAAGTGTCGGCGGGCGACCTCAAGGAGGTCGTGATGGTCGGCGGCTCCTCGCGCATGCCGCAGGTGCTCGACCTCGTGAAGAAGCTTACGGGCAAGGAGCCGAACCGCTCTGTGAACCCGGACGAGGTCGTGGCGGTCGGCGCCGCGATCCAGGCGGGCATCATCTCGGGCGAGTTCGGCAAGGACATCGTCCTCGTGGACGTCACGCCGCTGTCGCTGGGCGTCGAGACGCAGGGCGGCATCTTCGACAAGCTCATCGACCGCAATACCACGATCCCGACCAAACGGAGCCGGGTCTACACCACGGCGGCGGACAACCAGCCGGAGGTGGAGATCCACATCCTGCAGGGCGAGCGCCCGATGGCCCGCGACAACAAATCGCTCGGTCGCTTCCACCTGGCGGGCATCCCACCGGCCCCGGCGCGCGTCCCGCAGATCGAGGTCACGCTCGACATCGATAAGAACGGCATCCTCCAGGTCTCCGCGCAGGAGAAGGGAACGGGAGCCAAGCAGTCGATCACGATCTCCGGCTCGGGCAACCTCAGCCGCGATCAGATCGAGCAGATGGTGCGCGAGGCGGAGATGAACGCCGAGTCGGACAAGAAGACCCAGGATCTGATCGAGCTGCGCAACAAGGCGGAGTCGCTCGCGAACTCCTCCGAGAAGGCGCTGCGGGACCTGGGCGAGTCGGTCGACGGTTCGACGCGCGATTCGATCAACGACAAAATCGAAGCGGTCCGGACGGCGATCAAGGGCGAGGACCGCGACGCGATCCAGACGGCGCACGACGCCTTGGAATCGGACTTCCACGCCTTGAGCTCGAAGCTCTACGAGAACGCGTCGGCCGCCGCCGACGCTTCGGAAGGCGGGGCGGCCCAGGGGGGAACGACCCAGGAGCCGGCGGACGACGACGTGATCGACGCCGAGTTCAAGGAAGCGAAGTAAAGGCGCGCGGGCGTCTTGCCCGCGCTTCTGGAGAGAGGAGGCCCCGGCTTGAACCAAGCCGGGGCCTCCTCGGTCGTTGCGCGCACGGGATTTTTGAGTCCGTCCGGCAAAAAGAAGAGTTCGGCGTCTCTCGACGGAACGCCGTCGGAACATCGAATCTGCCTATGGGCACCGAACCCGTGGCGACACGCTTCGCGTTCCTCTTCTTCAGCTTCTCGTCCACAATCGACCCCATGCTCCGCGCGTTCGTCCAGATTAACGAGGGTGGGATGCCGTTCAACCTGAACGCCTACGCGGCGTACGACGGCTTCCGAGAACGTGGCGTCGCGACCGACTTCTTCCGTCCGGACGATGCGAGCTGGTGGGCCGCGTTGCCCGCTCTAGAGGACGATCTCGTCTTCGCGGCAGGGATCGGCGTCGTCCTAGAGATCCTCGACGTCTGGGGCGTTCCGCGTCCGCGGTCGTTGGACTACCCATCCTCTTTGGAGCCGTTCTTCGGGCGACGTGTCTGGCGCACGACTCTCGCAGAGGTTCGGGGCGCGGAGAGGCCGCTGTTCGTCAAGTCGGTCGCGGCGAAGGGGGTGAACGGCCATGTCGTGCGCGACTTCGCGGACCTTCTGCGCACCTCGGGCGCCCCTGACGACACGCCCGTGTACGTCTCCGAGCCGATCGAGTTTCGGACGGAATGGCGTGTGTTCGTGGTCAACGGCGAGATACTTGACGTGCGGCTCTACAAGGGGTCTCGCTTCATGGCTCCCGAGGAGGAGCCGATCCGCGCGATGGTCCGAGCGTTCGTCTCTTCGAGCGAGGCGCCCGCCGCCTTTGGATTGGACGTCGGCTGGGTCGAAGGGCAGGGGATGCGGCTCGTCGAGGTGAACGAGGGCTTCTCCCTCGGGATCTACGGTCTCGCGCCCACCCTGGCGGCTCAGATGCTGGAGGCCCGTTGGGCGGAGTTCCGAGCGCAACGATCGTTGAACCCGACGTCCGTCTGACGACACTCAAGGACCATGTTCGAATCGTGGTCCCGAGCGCGGATGCGGATGGAGGGTTGGCGCGACGCGCGATCCTGCTGGGGGCGGGGTTGCGGGTGCGTCTTTCTTCTCGGGATCGCCCTCGTCGGCATGGGGGTAGCGTTCGGCCCCTTTATGGGTGACTACATCGGGCCTCCTGAGCGGCTGGAAGAACACGGTCGGTCGGTGATGGTCCAGTTTCGCTACGGGTTCTGTTTTCTCGCGCTATGCGTTGGAGCGGGCCTTTGGTGGGGCGCAGGCATCGATATCGGTCGGAAAGAGCCCTAGCTCCGATTCGAGGAGAGCTCGCGCACAGCTCAAAGATTGGGACACTACGCTTCGCGTTCCTTAGACGAAGCGCTCTAGAGAACGCCTTCGGCCAAGCCACCGTGTTCGCGGAGCCAAGCGTGAGCGTGGAGGGCGGCGATCTCCTTGCCTTTGGACTCGACCATCACGTCGGTTTCGAAGGGAAGGACTCGCACCATCGTCTCAAGGTCCACGTCGTGCAGAAGATCGTCGTGCGCCCCGATCCGGGCATTGGGCTTCTGGCTGCTCATGTGGATCTTGGGGCGAATGCCGCCCCAGGTCGCCTTTACCCGGCAAAGCATCTCTTCCAGCTCGCCCTCCCCGGGATTGATCTGGTGGTGGTGGAGATCGAACACGACAGGCACTCCGCCTCGCTCGGCGGCCCAGAGGATCTGTTCCAGGTTGAAGAGTCGTTCGTCGTTCTCCAGAACGACCCGGCGGCAGACGCTCTCCGGAAGCTTCAGGAGGGCCTCGACGAGACGACGGGTCGCCGACTCCCGATCGCCGTAGATGCCGCCGCCGTGAATCACCACCTTGTGCGAGGCGTCGAGTTCCATCAGGTCGAGCAGGTCGCAGGCGTACTGAAGCTCGTTCAGAGCGCGTTGGACGATGCCGGGGTCGGTCGCGTTGAGGATCGTGTACTGTCCCGGATGGCTGCTGAACCGGAATCCCCGGGGAACGAAGGTGCGGCCGATAGTGGCGAGGCGGCCCGCGACGAGGGGACGCCAATCGAAGTCGAGACTTTCGTGGGAGGCGAGCGGAACCATCGAGCCACCGAGGCGCAGGAGACGCAGAGGGCCTTCCGACATGACGACGAGCATCCGCTCGAGGTCGTCCATGTTCTGATGCGCCGCCTCTGCAAGGCGTCCAGGAGAGAGGCTCGCGAGGCGAAACGTGTGATTCGTGCTTAGAGAACCGTCCGCCAAGACGCAGGCGAAGCCTAGATGGTGGATCGGACCGGAAGACTGCACGGGACTTAGGAGCCCTTAAAGGGACGCCTGGGTTCCTTCATCTTTAGAGGGCGCCGTAGACGTCGACGCCGCTCTTGATCGACACTCCGGTTCCGTTCTTCTGATCGTAAAGGACGATGGTAACGGGGCCACCCGGCTGAAGGGTGACGGTCTCGGAGCCGATCGAGTTCGCGAAGTCGCTTCCGTCGTACACGTCCAGGGTGTACTGCGCCGAGTCGGTCCCATCCGTCGCGTAGCTGCGGTAGCCGGTGTTGGTTCCCGTGGTCAGCGGCGACGTGGAGCTCGTCTGATAGACCACGTTGCCAACAGGGTCGCGCAGGATCGCGTAGACCGGGGTGGCGACGGAGGCGGCGTCGATGATGCGGAAGTAGGCGGTGTTAGCCGACTGAACGACGCTATCGGCGTAGAGGCGGAGGGTGGCCGTTCCGCTGAGACTCATCGCGACGACCGTGTAGTTGCGGTCCTTTACGAGCGTCTGCGTGGCGAGGGAGGCGGTGGTCGTCGTCGGGTCGATGTAGGGATTGACGACGATGTCTACCGAGCCGGAAGGGGCTTGGGCGTAGCCGAAATCGCCCCCGTAGCCGTAGGCGGGACCGGCGTTGTTGCCGGAGATGAGGCGGTCGCCCACGTAGACCCGGACGTCCTCGCTACCGTTCAGCGCGTTGAAGAAGCGCAGGTGGGAGGCGTTTTTCACGCTGCTTCCGCCGCATCCGGCGAGCGCGAGAAGCGCGACGGCGGCGAGGATCGACTTGGACCGGGAGATCACGGACGATTGTACGCGCAACGGAGGGGACAAGGTTTCAGCCTACGGATTCAAATTCCAGTAGCGCCCACGGAGAAGGGCGTAATGAACGTCGTTCTTCGGGCCGTAGAGGAGGAGCGTGACGGGGGCCGTGTAGTCGATGGGGACGGAGATCCTCGCCAGGACGCGGCTGTCGCTTTCGGCCGTCTCGTGGATCGTGAACGTGTAGGTGCCGGGCGCGCGCTGGAGACCGAAGAAGCCATGCACGTCTGCTCCGGTCGTGGTTTCCGAGGTCCCGACCAGAAGGTCCTCGTCGTTGAGGCGGACGGTCGAGAGACGGTTTCCCGCGTCGCTGATCAGATCGATGTAGCGGAAGGAGACGGCCCGACGATCCGGGTTCGTTTCGCCGAAGTCGTTCGCGACGACGAGCCGCTCCGCCCCTGGAGCGCCGAAGCCGATCAAGGTGTAGGGCGTTCCGGTTTCGTATTGAGGCCCGGTCAGGGTCGCCAGAGCCGTTCCGCTCGTTTGGGATCGCACGACGAAGCTCGCCGAACTGCTCGGTGCGAGGTCGACGCCGATAGACTCGCCCGGGCGTACGCCTGTGACCCCGACAACCGGTTGGCCGTTCGCCTCGACGGAGACCGCTTCCGGAGACGAGAAAGCGTTGAAGAAGCGGAACGGCGCAACCGGAACGACTTCCGTTCGCGCCGTATCGTTGCGATCGTCGCCTCCACCACATCCCGTCAGAACCAAGATCGCTAATCCGAGGGCCGGTAAGCCACGCATGGCTCAGAGAATACTCAGGAACCTGGACTCTTGCCCAGATCGTCGTAAGGCCACCATGTCGACCTATTACGCGACTTTCGCCGACCATCAGCGTGCCAAGGACGCACTGCGAGAGCTTCTTCGAGGCGGGGTCCGTCCGGACGACGCGAGCCTGTTGTTGCCTAACGACACGGTGGCCGACACCCAGGACCTGACGGCGGGTGGAACCGTGGGCGACGCCAGTTACCGGGTCGGTCGGGCCGACGATCCGGTGAGAAGTATCGATCAGGACGACCCGACCGTCGAGATGACGACTATCGCCCAGAGCGCAGTGAGCGGCATCGATACCTCGAACTCGGCCTATACGGGCGACAGCGTGGATCAGATGGACGATTCCCAGAGCGTGGCTAAGGACATGATCTACCCTTACCGCGAGATTTCCCAGAGTGAGCACGAGTCGGACGACTTGGCGAGGACGGTGACGAGCGGACTACCGACCTCCGTGCCGGAGATCGACGACATACGAGACGGCGACGAGATGCAGGACCAGAACGAGGAGGGGTTGGAAGCCCTCGACGTTCCTGGATTCGGTGCCGCTCTCGGAAACGGTGGACTGGCGACGGCGGCCCTGGGCGATGGAGCGGTCGAGCCCCGACTTACCGAGTTCTTCAAGGACGATGGCGTACCGGACGAGGCGGCGTCGGACATGACGAAGGCGCTAAGCGAAGGTCAGGCTCTGTTGGCGATCGTCGCCACGCCTGGGGAAATCGACGAGCCGACCGTGGAAGCGATCGCCGAGCGGAACGGAGGCGTCAGCCAAGGTCTTTTCGACGCGCCGCGCTTCTACGACAACGACGCGTACACCGCCTGATCGTCGGTCGACGCGGGAGGCCACAATCAAACGGTGGCCTCCCGCTCTCTCATCGTCGCCGCCGCGTTCCTCGGCTTTCTAGGCGTGGCCCTCGGCGCGTTCGCCGCTCACGCGTTGAAGCTCGCCGGTAAACCCGACGAGTGGTGGCGAACGGGCGTTCAGTATCACCAAGTTCATGCCCTTGCCGCTTTGCTGGCGGCGACCCTCGGCGCGCCACGGGCCGGGTGGCTGTTCGTGACGGGCACGGTGGTCTTCGCGGGGTCGCTCTACCTGATGGCTCTGACCGGCAAGACTTGGCTCGGCGCAATCACGCCGCTTGGAGGCGTGTGTTTTCTCGCCGGGTGGGGTCTTCTCGCCCACGCGGCTTGGAAGCGGCAGAGTTCTCTAGACGTAGGAATCTCAGGCTGAGAAGACCGTCTCATCCTCTTTCTCGCGCCCTTAGATAACGTCCTATCTCGTTAGAAGAGGGTAGGACGAGGCTACGGCGCAGAACCCAGATCCGGCCTAACGGGTGGGTGGCGTCCGCTTCGTGAGGGTCACGAGATAGACGTCGTTGTCCCGCATCGGGTACTCGCGGAGCAGAGCGTCCCCTCTACGGATTTCAACGGCTTCGGTCTTGACCGCCTTGCCGTCGTTCCGCGCTTTGATCCAGGTGGCCTGCCGACGGGTGAGCTGGCTCGGCCGACCGAGATCGAGGTAGTCGGCAAAGGGATCGTTGATGCGGTATCCGACGCGGTAGACCGAGAGTTGGTAGCGTCCCGGCTCTAAGCCTGCGACTCGGAGTCGGACTTTCCCTTTAGATCTCGGCTTGATGTCGGTCACGAAGTACTGCTGATCGTTCGTCCGTTCCGGAACGTCGTTGGTTTGGTCCCAGAACAGAGCCTGGACACTGCCGTCCGACTTTCGGGCGGCGAGGGCGTGGGGATCCGTACAGGCGAGCCGCGTCGGTCCCAGCTTGTTCAAGTACTCGTAGGCCCGGTAGGCGGGTTTCCGGATGTCCTGGTAGTTCACGAGGCCGAAACCGCCGTGGAAAGGCGTCGTTCGGGGGCCGGGCTCTTCAAAGACGTCGGTAAACGTCCAGTAGGACATCGAATCGGCGACGTCGATGGTGGAACGGAGCTTCTCTAAGACGTACGCCGCGCTCACGTAGCTGTCGTGAACGGGATCGGCGGGGGTGTATGACGAACTCCACTCGGTGATATGGAGCGGAAGCTTGGGCATCGCGGAAGCCTGGATCTCGCGACGCACCCGCTCGACATCGCCTTTGATGGCGTTCGAGTTGCGGCTCAGGACGGTGCCTCGTCCGCCGAACTCGTCGAGAAACCCGACGTCCACGCCGTAGGTGTGGGTCGTGATGAAGTCCAGCGGGACGCGAGCGTCCGCGCAGTGCTTGATGAAGTCGGGGACCCAGGCCGCGCCGGCGGTCGCCGGGCCGCCTACCCGGAGCGCCGGGCTCACCCCTTTGATCGCCTTGGCGGACGTGTCGTAGAGTCGGTAGTAGGCCTGCTGGTCCCCGGCCCAAAAGCCATCCAGGTTCGGCTCGTTCCAAACCTCGAAGTACCACTTCTTCACCTCATCGAGTCCGTAGCGCTCGATCCAGTGGCGCGTCAGCGCGGCGATCAGATCGCCCCACTTCGCCTGGTCTTTGGGCGGCGTGACGTTGCCGCGCCACCAAAAGATCGTCTTGTCGCCGCTAGCCAACGCGTTGGGCATGAAGCCCAGTTCGACGAAAGGCCGAACTTTCAGATCGACGAGAAAGTCGTAGAGTTCGTCGATGTACTGCCAGTTGTAGACCGGCTTGCCTTTTTCCTCGCGGTAGACGCCCATATCGTCGGTGAGGAGGCCGTGCATACGGACGTATTCGAAGCCGCAGTCTTTTTTGGCTTGTCGGAGTTGGCGCTGCCAGTCGGCGCGGAGACCTTCGTTGGCGCGCCCAGCGCCCACGCAGCGCCGGAAGGCGTCGCTCAGCGGGCCTGTTGAGGACCTGACGTCGATACGGATCTCTCTGGCCGAAGCGGTTTGGGCTTTAGAGGTTGTGGGTCCGAACGCGCGACCCATCATGCAGGAGGCGAGGGCGACGATGGCGGTGGAGAAGAAGCGCGGGACTCTCATAGGCTCACGATGGGACTTTGGATAGGCGTAGGGCCGATCGTTTTTCCCGATAGCCCCGTCTTGAGTATAAAGCGAGACCGTCGCCGAGGGCGGTCTCGCTCCGTTCGGTGTCGAGATCCTAAAGCTGGATGGGCTTTTCGGTATCCCATCCAGACGCTCTTAGTCCGGTACCCAGACCACCCGGCCATCCGCGTAGACCACCGCACGACCACCGGGGCCGGTCACGAAGCCGATGGTGACGGTCGCCGGGTCGCCAGACTTGGAGGGGGCGCCGCCGCCAAAGGTGTAGTTGAAGGCGCTCAGCATCGAACGGTCGCGCAGGTAGGGATCGACAGAACCCTTCTGGTTGTTCAAGGGGTACTCGTCGTCGGCGTCCGAAGCGTACATCCGCATCGCGAGGCCGACGCTCTTCGCGATGCGCATCGCTTTCGTCTTCTCGGCTTGAAGCATCGCATCGTCGTACGCCTTTCGGTCGACCTTGGCGATCCCCCGAACGTAGGCTCCGCTGCCCCACAGATACGCCACCGCATCGAAACGCGGTGAGATCAGTGGCAGCGTGCCCTCAGAGGACACCAGGCCGAGATCGTCGGGCTTGGCGCCCTCCGCTCGGAGAAAGAGGCCGTTCTCCCCAGGTGGCTCTTTGGCAGACGCGACGGACAGGGGCGGCGCCTTCTCCGTCTCGATCCCCCAGCCGCTTCGTTCGGCGACGGCTCCGATCGAGCCCGTCTTTGGATCGAGGCGATGGAACACCATCCAGGGTTTTCCGTCCCGGCGTCCTTGGCTCGCGACGCCCGGACCGCCATCGGTCGAGAAGTCGAACCTTCCTGAGACCGTGAACGACGGTCCCAATCGACCGTCCGCCCCAAAAAGGGCGACCTGGGCTTTCGGAGGGCCGGTTCGGGAGACGATCTTCACAAGGGCGCCGAGCGGACGGGCGGGGGAGAGTTGGATCGACGTGTCGTCTTGGCCCTCCACACCCGTCCAGAGTCGGGTGACGGCTCCCGTGCCGACCGCGACGAGCACGTAGGCCTCATGAGGAGCGGAGAACGTCCCGTCCGGGAGGAAGTTGCGCTCGGAGAGCAACACGAGCGCGCGGTCTGAGCCCTTCATCGGCTCGATTTCCCCGATCGTGGTTCGCGCGGAGTCGAGGTCGAGAAGGGTTCGGGTGGTGCGGGCCGAGCGCGACCATGCGAGAAGCTGAGACCGGGAGCGCAGCTTCAGCATGCCCTCCAGGCCTTCCGTCTGCCGTGCCGCCGCGACGTCGAGGGGCGCAGCGCTCGCGGGCGGGACGAGCCTCGACGCCAGGAGGGAGGTCCCGTCGTCCGTCCATTGGATGTGGGTCACGAAGGGCGGGGCGGCCAGGGCGGGCGGCTCCATGTAGTAGGCGAGGCCCTTTCCGGCGGCGAACAGCCGTCGCGGCTCCTCGGGCTGGACGATCTGGAGGAAGAGGAGCATGGGTCTTTATGGAACGTCGGGAACCCATCGGGCGTGGCCGTCGGCGTAGACCACGGCACGACCGCCGGGGCCGGAGACGTAGCCGAGTTCCGTCTCGGCGGGACGCTCGACGGACTCGACGCTTCCGCCCCGGAAAGTGTAGGTGAAGCCGTCGAGCAAACGGTCGTTCTTCAGGTACGGCCCGAGTGTCCGACGTAGGTCGACGTCCTGACCGGGCAGGACGTCGTCCATGTCCGAGGCGTAGATCAGGATGCCGGTCCCGATCTGCTTCGCCTTGTTCACGGCCTCGCGTTTCGCCGCTTCCATGAGGGCCTTGTCGTAGGCTTCGCGGGGAATCGGGGCGAGAAGGCGCACCATCGCGCTGCCCTGATTCAGGTAGGCGACGGCCTCCTTCGTGGGCGAGAGGAGGGGGCGAACGCCGTCGGTCGAGACGATTCCCCCCTCTTCCGGCTTGCCGCCCGGCACGAGCAGCATCACGGTGGGAGCGCGGGCTCCCGAAGGCGCAGGAGAGTCCAAAGCCATCGTCCGGAGGCCGGTCGCGGGCTCCGCAGGCTCTAAGCCCATCGCCGCTCGTTCGGCGGACGAGATCAGGAGCGTTCCGTCCTTCGCCCGCGTCGGTACGGGGAACGGGCTTTCCGAAACCAGGCGTCCGGTGGTTGGATCCAGGCGATGAAAGCCCATGGGTCCCTTGAGTCCGACCCCCGTGTTGCCGACGTACCCTGGAAAGCCCTGCGCGTCGAAACGGAGCGGGGTGCGACCGGGAAGCGAAACGGGAGGACCGAGACGCCCACCGGGTCCGAAGAAGCGGACACTCGCCTTTCGACCCTCGTAACGCACGAGGCCGCCCAGCGGCCGTCGGGGCGAGAGGTAAGTCGCCTCCACAAAAGCGTCGTCCGGGCTTCCAGCGGAGAGCCGCGTCGTCGCTCCCGTTCCAGTTGAAACCATCAAGGCGCCGTTCGACCTACGGTCGGGAGCGCCATTTAGGCCCCGTGTCGTTTCCGTCACCTCGATCACGAGCCGGTCGGAACCGGGCATCGTCTGGATGTCGTCGATCCGGGTGAGAGCGACGGGCGCGGAAAAGACCGTCTTCGCGGTCCGCGTCGCGAGGTTCCACACGACGACGGCATTGTTCTGATGTGGTGGATTCGAGCTTGGCTGAAGGACGAGGGCGGCTGCCTGGGAGGGACTCACATCGGTCGTGAGGCGACCGAGAACGAGGCTCCTGCCGTCGGGGCTCCAGATCATCTGGATCACTTGGGCTCCGCAGACCGTCTCGGGCGGAAGCATCAGGTAGGCGGCCTTATCGCCTGCCGCCATGGTGCGGCGAAGGTCCCAATCGCCGCTCTGGACGGACAGGAGAAAGGGAAGGAGCGTCATGGCGTATCGGGGACCCATTTGACGTGGCCGTCGGTGTAGGCGACCGCCCGACCGCCTGGCCCCGAAACATAGCCGAGTTCGGTCGTGGCGGGATTTTCGATCTCGGTCATGTTGCCGCCCCGGAACGTGTAGCTGAAACCGTTCAGGATGTCGCGGCTTTTGAGATACGGGTAGAGCCTGCCTTGAACGTCGCCGCCGTTCGCGGGAAAGACGTCGTCGTTGTCGGCCGCGTACATGAGCGCGGCCAAGGCGGCCTGCTTGGCGTTGTTCACCGCGACCTGCCGCAAGGCGTCGTCGCGCGCCTTCTCGAACGCCGATCGGGGGACGCGCACGAGGGGACGGACCATCGCGACGCCTTGGTAGACGTACGCGACGGCATCGAGCTTCGGCGAGAGAAGAGGCCGGGCGCCGTCGGTGGTCACCACGCCCGTCTCGTCCGGCTTGCCTCCCCGCACATGGAGAAGGATCGAGGGCGCGTCGGGAGCGGGTTTCGCGGTGGGCGCGAAAAACGCCTGCACGCTCAGGAGCGGCTCTTCCGTCTCACTAGGCGCGGACGTTTGGGAGTTGCCCGTCGAAGCGACCGGGGGCGGATCCACAGGGGAAAAGTCGACGACCGATCCGGGGTTTCCGGTGGCCGGGTCGATCCGCTGGAAGCGGGCGGTCGGCTTTCCGCCGACCTTTACGGTTACGGGATAGCCGGGCTTTCCCGCCGCGTCGAAGACGAGGGCTTCGGGCAAGGTCTTAGGCAGCCAGTTCCCCAGGAGGCCGCTCGGTCCGAAGAACCGTGCCTGAAAACCTTCGCCACTTGGCACCGGACGCAGGACCGCCCCTAAGGGTCGGTTTTTCGCCAGTACGTAGACCGGCTGGCCAAAGTCGCTTTCGGCGACGGCGACGGTTTCCGCCAAGCGGGCGATGGCGCCGGTCTTGGTCGAGAGAAGAGAAACGCCGAAGACGAGTCGTTCGGGAGCGTCGCCTGTGGCAGGAATCCGGGCGAACGTGTCGAACACGACGCTATCCGATCCAGACAGCGCCGAAAGGTTGTTCAGCGTCCCCGATCCGGTGGGGATCGAAAAGACGGTCCGCACGGTGCGGGACGCCACGGTCCACACCACCAGTTCCACTTTGCGCATCGGTCTTACGATCATTCCTGGAGGCGGCGAGACCCCGAAGGCTTGGGCGATCTCGGACGTGCCGCCTTCAGTCGTCTGGCGCCGAACGACAAGGTTCGTTCCGTCCGCCGACCACACGATCTCGGTAGCCTCGGATCCGCAGGCGGTTTCGGGAGGCAGCATCAGGAACGCGTCGCTTCCGCCCACGGCGAAGGCTCGTTGGAGATCGCCAGGGCCTTGAAGCGCAAGCAGAAACGCCGCTACGATCATCGCTTTTAGGATACGACAGGTTCGGGCGACGTAGAGAGGAAGACCAATGCGTAAAGTCGAAAAGACCGACGCCGAATGGCGCGCCGAGCTCGATTCCGAGCAGTACCGTATCCTGCGCCAAGCGGGCACCGAACGGCCCTATACCGGTGAGTACACGGACACGGAGGACGCGGGCACGTACAAGTGCGCCGGCTGCGGCGAAGTCCTCTTCACGAACGACACCAAGTTCCACTCCGGCTGCGGCTGGCCCGCGTTCTTCGCCCCGGCGAACGCGGAGTCGGTCGAGGAGCACGTGGACAACTCCTTCGGGATGCGGCGGACCGAGGTGCTGTGCTCGGCGTGCGGCGGCCACCTGGGCCACGTCTTCGAGGACGCGCCGCACATGCCGGGCGGCCTGCGGTACTGCATCAACTCGAAGAGTCTGGACTTCGATCCGGCGGAGTAGAGACGGACAGGGGGCTGGCGGGCGGTAAACTGTAGGTTCTCCCCCAGGCCCCTTCATGGACCAGTCCCACATCCGCAACTTCTGCATCATCGCGCACATCGACCACGGCAAGTCGACCCTCGCCGACCGGCTCATCGAGCGGTGCGGGGCGATCCGGGGGACCGCGCAGGAGCAGATGCTCGACTCGATGGACATCGAGCGCGAGCGGGGCATCACGATCAAGATGGCGGCGGTCCGCCTCCTGTACACCGCCAAGAACGGGCAGGAGTACCAGCTCAACCTGATCGACACGCCCGGCCACGTCGACTTCACCTACGAGGTGTCGCGGGCTCTCGCGGCGTGCGAGGGGGCGCTGCTCGTCGTGGACGCGAGCCAGGGGGTCGAGGCGCAGACCATCGCGAACGCGTCGATGGCGATGAACCAGAACCTGGAGATCGTGCCGGTGATCAACAAGATCGACCTGCCGCACGCCGACATCGAGCGGGCGCGCGAGGAGATCGAGAACGCGGTCGCCATCGACGCCTCCGAGGCGATCCCCTGTTCCGCCAAGGCGGGGATCGGCATCGACGAGATCCTCGAGGCGATCGTGCAGAAGGTCCCGGCCCCCGCCGGCGACACCGAGGCGCCACTGCGCGCTCTGATCTACGACTCGCATTTCGACGCCTACCAGGGCGCCATCGCCTACATCCGGGTCAAGGACGGCTCGCTCAAGAAGGGCGGGACGATCGAGATGATGGCGACGGGGAAGACGTTCCCGATCGACTCCACGGGCCACTTCGGTCCGGGACTGACGGTCAACCAGGGTCTCGCGACGGGCGAGGTCGGCTTCGTGACCGCCGCGATGAAGTCGATCGGCGACGCGCAGGTGGGCGACACGGTGACCGACGCGGCGAATCCCTCGCCGACGGCCTTGGCGGGCTACCGGAAGGCCCTGTCGATGGTGTTCTGCGGCCTGTACCCTTCGGACGGCGACCAGTACGAGGCCCTGCGGGACGCGATCGACAAGCTGCGGCTGAACGACGCCTCGCTCGACTTCGAGCCGGAGACCTCGGCGGCCCTGGGGTTCGGTTTCCGTTGCGGCTTCCTCGGGCTCCTGCACATGGAGATCGCCCGCGAGCGCCTGGAGCGCGAGTTCGGTCTCGACCTCATCCTGACGGCCCCATCGGTCGACTACCGGGTGACGATGAAGTCCGGGGAGGTGGTGCACATCTCGAACCCGGCGGACTGGCCGGACGCGAACCTGATCGACGGCATCGAGGAGCCGATGGTGAACGCGACGATCATGGTGCCCAACGAGTACGTGGGGGCGGTGATGAACCTGTGCCAAGAGCGGCGGGGCGTCTACAAGCGGACGGACTACCCGACGCCGCACCGCGTCATCCTGTACTACACGCTGCCCCTCGGCGAGATCCTGCTCGACTTCTTCGACAAGCTCAAGAGCCACACGCGCGGCTACGCGTCGTTCGACTACGACCTTGCGGAGTACCAGACTTCGAATCTCGTCAAGGTCGACATCATGCTGAACGGCGATCCGGTGGACGCGCTGTCGTTTATCGTCCACAAGGACTTTTCGTACAACCGGGGCCGGGGCATGGTGGAGCGGCTGAAGGAGGTCGTCCCAAGGCAGCAGTACGAGGTGCGCGTCCAGGCGGCGATCGGCGCGAAGGTGATCGCGGCCGACTCGATCAAGCCGTTCCGCAAGAACGTCATCGCCAAGTGCTACGGCGGCGACATCACGCGAAAGCGCAAACTCCTCGAAAAGCAGAAGGAAGGCAAGAAGCGCATGAAGCAGATCGGCTCGATCGAGTTGCCGCAGGAGGCGTTCCTGAGCGTGCTGAAGGTCGCGGACTAGCGTTCTACCGCGAGCATGAAAACGTTCTTCGCCCTCTTGACCCTTGCGCTCGCGGGAGCGTCTCTTTCTCAGACAGGTTCCGAGATCGCCCAGGAGAAGCGGCGGATGGCGTTTTGGACGAAGGTCGGGGGTACTTACGACGCCACTTGGCGAGCGGCGTCGCGGCTCAAGGCGGGGCGACCCGTCGACGATCTCCAGGCCGAACTGCTGGCCGCCGCCTACTTCTACAAGCGTATCAGCGGTTGCGGCGGTCCGGGCCGCGGGGTCGATCGAGGGACGTACTGGCGGTTCGAATCCCGCGTCGGGATCGGAGCGGCTCTGGGACCTGAGATCCGAGTCGACAAGACAAGCGGAACGACGTCGTCGAAGGGGCTTCCGACGGTCAAAGACCCGAGGTCGTACCTCGTTCCGACGTCCCGGAAAGGAAAGCGCTAGGCCGCCGTTCCATAACTTTCGCGGCGTTCCATGGGCCCATCGCCCGAACTGCGGCCCGCCGAACGTCGTGGCGGTGCGACCGCTTCGGCGTACGTTCTAGGTCGAACCCTTCTCGCGCCGACGTTGAACCGGCGCCGACACGCTCCGCGTTCACACCGGGATCGTCATCCCCAGGTGAGAGCGCCTTCTAACCTAGGATCGCGACGGTCGCGGAGTAGGGCGGGAGGGTGAAGGCGCCCGCGAAGTGGGACCGTTCCGGTGGAAGGGAGCGGAGGGGGCGGCCGTTCGGACCGTCGGCGTGCCAAGCATACTGGGACGGGCCGTACTGGACGAGGTTGCCCCACTTCGAGCCGAGATCGACCGTGCGGCGACGGCGGGGATCTTTGTTGAGAAGCAGGAGGGAGAGGCGGCGGTCGGGGCGGCGAACCGCGTAGGCGGCGACCCGCGGATCGTCCGTCTTGGCCTGGAGAAGGTCGTAGCTTCCGGGGAGTCCGCACCAGTCGCCCGTCAGCAGGCGGGCGGCCCAGTAGCTCGGAAGGCGGGTTCCGTCGGGAAGGAACATCGCGAGGGCGCCCCAGTGGCCTTTCCGGTCTTCGGACAGCGGCGAAGGCGGATAGCCGTAGAGGTAGGCGGCGCGGCCGCCGTGAGCGAGGAACGTCCCGACCGCGTCGAGATTCAGGAGCGCTCCCGGGAGGTCGACCTCGGCGGGACCGGCGTAGGCGGAATAGCCGTACTCGGTCATGAAGAGGGGAAGGTTTTGGAGCCTTTTCTGGCGCGCGAGGGCGCGACGGAGCAGGCGGGGGGCCGCCACGAGTTGGGCGGCGGGATCGGCGGCGACGTCGTCGAAGGGATACCACTCGAAGCTGAAGAAGCCGAGGGGCTCCCTCAGGGCCGCGTTGAAGCGGGAGGCCCAGCTCTCGTCGTTCGGGAGACCAAGGGCTCCGGCACCGTAGTCGCTCTCGATCGTCTGGAGGCCGGGGCCGCCGAGAAGGATCCGTGGGTCGATCGATCGCAGTGCGGCGGCGGTCCGACGATAGAGGAAGGCGTAGTCCTCGGGGGCGCAGACTTGGCCGTCGGGCTCTTCGCCCATCTCGAAGCCCCGCACCGGATAGTGGCGGGCGCGGAGCCAGCGCAGGAGAGCGGCCATGTTGGCGGGTGTGTCGTACAGAACGCCCGCCGGCATAAGGACGGGTCGTCCGCCCGCGAGGCCGCTCCGAAAGACGAGGTCGAGGCCGGGCTGCTCCGTGTCGGGGTCGCGGTCGATGGCCCGGTGCCAAGGGTCGGTGGAGGAGGCCCAGGTCGGCGATTGGCCGTGATCCTTCCGGTGACGCAGGAGGTCGACGAAGCGACCGGCCTCGACACGTCCCACCTCGATCTCGCGGACGGCGAAGCCCTTCGAATCGCGGCAGTCGGTGGTGCGCCGAGGAGTGTGGGAGGAGGCGAGCAGACGCAGTCGAAGCCAGAGCACGTTCGGCATCCGTCCCAGACGACGCGTCTCATCGCCGCCCCGGCTCTTGGCCTCGCCGTGGGGAAAAGGGCGCCAGGCGCCTTCCTGCCCCCCGTCGACGTCCGTTCGGTTCTGGCCGGCCCAGTACTCGACCCGGTAGCGCCGGGCGTAGGGGGCGCCCCAGCGGACGCGGATCGCGTCGACGGTCTGCGGCGTCGGAAGCCGGACGATCAGCCATTGGGGCTGGGCGTCGTCCAGATCGGGATTGCTTTTCCAGAAGGTCTTGGGATCGCCGTCGGTGAGCCGGGAGTAGTCCGTGTCGTCGGCTTGGTCGAAGGTGTTTCCGCGTCGGGGAAGTCGGTACCCGTAGCTTTTGCGGATCGTTCCTTTCGGCCCGGAATCCGACGTCCAATAGCCTTCGTTCCGCCCGCTCCAACGGCCTGCGGGGTTCCAGTGCCACGCCTCGATCGCGAGTTCGGTACGGAGGCGGTAGGCGAGCGAGCGAAGGCCCGCCGAGCGCATCCGCCGCACATTGGCGGGCGTGAAGATCTCGGCGGTCGTTCCGGCCGCGCCGCCGTCGATCGCCGCGCCGAAGGCGCGGCGGGGATCGAAGCGGTTCAGAACGTCGTCGGGGGCAACGCCGACGCGAACGGACAGGGAAGGCAGGATCATGGACGAGAGCGATCAGGCGACGAGGGCTTCGGCTTCCTTCCAGACATCGTCGGAAAAGGAGACGCCGCTCGCCTTGGCGTTCTGCTCGAGCTGTTCGACGCGCGAGGCGCCGACGATCACGGAGGAGACGCCCGGATGGCGCAGGCACCAGGCGAGGGCGAACGTACCCAGGTCTTGGCCGTGTCCTTCGACGAACGTCTTGAGGCGCTGGACCTTCGTCAGCGTCTCGTCGTTCAGCATGTCGCGCATAAAGTTGTTGCTCGTCTCGTCTGCCCCGCGCGAGCCTTGCGGAGCGCTCTGGCCGGGCAGGTACTTGCCGGTGAGGATGCCCTGGGCGAGCGGCGAGAACACGATCTGGCCGAGGCCGTTCGCGTCGGAAACCGGCAGGATCGACTCTTCGATGCCTCGGGAGAGCAGGCTGTAGCGCGGCTGGTTGCTGATCGGCGGGTGGGCGTTGAGGGCCTTCGCGATGCCGCAGAGCTCCGCGATCTGGTGGGCTTTCCACTCGCTCACGCCCCAGTAGAGGACCTTGCCCGCGCGAACGAGGTCGTCGATGGCGCGCACCGTCTCGTCGAGGGGCGTTTCGGGATCGAAGCGGTGGAACTGGTAGAGATCGACGTAGTCGGTGCCAAGCCGCTTCAGAGAGTCGTTCAGGGACTCGACGATGTGCTTTCGGGAAAGCCCCCGATCGTTCGGACCCTCGCTGAAGGGGAAGTAGCACTTGGTCGCGAGGACGAGGTCACGGCGGGGGATGCTCCGGATCGCCTTGCCGAGGGCGGTTTCGGAGGCGCCCGCGTTGTATACGTCGGCGGTGTCGAAGAGGTTGACGCCTAGATCGAAGGCGCGCCGCACGATGGCTTCCGTCGTCGCGTCGTCGATGGTGCGACCCTGGGTGAGCCAGCCGCCGAGAGAGACCTCGCTCACCTTGAGGCCGGAGCGCCCGAGCTTTCGATAGTTCACGCCTTATTGTGACTTCTCTGGAGCGGTCTCTCCTTCGACGTTCCGGTGGAATCGAGGGGCGACGGGGCAGCGGCTGGTCTGGCCTGACGAACTTTCGCGAGCGTCGTGGCCCGTGTGGAAGAAGAGACGAGAGACCGCCGGATGGTGGTCTCTCGTAGGAGAAGGACGGCGGCTATCCGCCGTGTTGCTTCTTCATCTCCTGCATCGCACGGACCCGCGCTGGATCGTTCGCGGCGTTCTGCTGGGCTTGGGCGGCGCCCAAGGCGCTTTCTGCCCTTTCCCGGTCGGGCGCGGCCATGTCCTTCGGAAGATCGACGGACGTCTTCGGGGCGGGCGACGTCGAGCCGCCGCCTCCTGTCTCCGACGACGAGCATCCGACGAGCGCGAGGGCGATCAGAGCCAGCGAAGCGATCTTCATCGGGCGTAGGCGGCGCACGGCTGGCCGGGGCTGAAGAGACCATCCCAATTGTCGTTCCAGTTGGTGGTGTGTCCCTTGACGTAGATGTGCCGACACCAGTTGAAGGCGCCTTTCTTCACGAACTTCGCGTGACCGTCCGCAAAGCCAGCGTTGAGTCCTCCCGCGTAGCGGTAGCGGGGCATCGCCCAGTAAGGCCACTCGTCCTTGTCGGCGTCCCACTTTTCGCCGCCTTCCTTCGCGTTGAACTTAGGAGGCCAGTTGCCGCCACCCCACCAGTAAGGCGAGCCGTCCGGGGCGTCTCCCGAGGCTCCCCATGCTGGGTTGATCCCGGTCGTCCACGTCGCGGCGGTCTGCGCCGGGGCGTCGAGTTCGGTCGCGGACACGGAGGGGAACGGCGCCTTTCCGTTCGGCGTTCCATCGGCGTTCTGGTCGCAACGGCTGGAGCCCGCCGCGTTGTCCCACTGGCAGTTTCCGGCGAAAAGGTTGTTGTTCGCTCCGTAGACCCCACGATCGTTCGGTCTTGCCGGAGTGCTCCAGAGGCCGCCCTGGGCGAAGTCTTTGGACTTCGCGCCATCGACGTACTTGGAGATACCGTTCTTCACATACGGCAGCAGGACCTCGCGCCATGTGGTCGGCGTCTGCCAACCCCACAGGTTGACGTTGGACGTGTAGACCATGCGGGGATAGGTGTCGTCCGAGTCGCCCATGTAGAGGAACGAAGCGGTGGCCTGCTGCTTGGTGTTCGAAAGGTCCTGGGTCTTCTTCGCGGCCTCTTTAGCCTGTGCGAAGACGGGGAAGAGGATGGCGGCCAGGATCGCGATGATGGCGATGACGACGAGGAGCTCGATGAGGGTGAAGGCTCGGTGCAAACGAACGTTGTTCATGATCTTGCCTCTGCTTTGAGGAGACAGACTCATGATACAGCGAATTTACACGATCGACAAGCCGTTCTTGAAAATGCTGGAAGCCCCGCAGTTTTCCCTTGTGACCGTGCATCCGCACGGGGATGGAGACCCTTACTGCCGCACGAATACGGTCTCGTTCTTCATCTTTCCGGTGAGCGTAAGGGCAAGGTTCTTCCCCTTCAAAGCGAGATCGTACGGAACGACGCCGCTCGCATCCTTAAAGAGGAGTCGACCACCGTTGCGCGCCCACCGACCTTCTCCGTGAGTCACCACAGGACCTTTCGGCGTGTTGGCTTTGCCATCGAAGTGAAAGTCGCCTTTATCGCCGAGCACGTAAACCGTGCCGTCCTTCGTTTTGTAGCGGCCCACGAGCGCAGGATCAGGCTTCCCTTCGAACGCGACCGCCGGTTTTTCGGACTCCGCGACCTCCTCGTCTCTCGCGCCGCATCCCGCAAGCGTCAAGGCGAGCGGGAGAACGAGGAAGACGGCGTGACGCTCGCGAACCTCGACGATCAGTGAGCCCTCGCTTGGGCTGCCCTCATGGCAGCGGCTTGGGCGTCCATCTGGCTTTTGATCGCGTCGCGCTGGCCGAGGGCGGAAGCGGCTTGGCCTCGTGCCTCCGCAGGCATGTCTGCGGGGAGATCGGCAGCCGTCTTCGGCTGCGAGGCGGCCGCTTTTTCGGCGGTCGCCACGTCGCCCGAGTCGGAACCGCCGGAACATCCGGCGGTCACGAAGGCGAAAGCCGAGAGAAGAAGAAGATTCTTCATCGTGCGAACGCGGCGCAGGCCTGTCCCGGCGAGAAAAGGCCACTCCAGTCCTCACCCTTGTCGGACTCGTGTCCCTTGACGTACACGTACTGGCACCAGTTGAAGCCGCCCTTCTTGACGTACTTGGCGTGGCCGTCGCCGAAGGAGGCGTTCAGGCCACCCGTGTAGCGGTAGCGCGGCATGGCGTAAGTGGTGTCGGCGGTGCTGTCCGCATCGAACTTCTCTCCGGAGGTCGGGCCGGTGAAGACCGGGGGCCACTGTCCACCGCCCCACCAATAGGGCGAGGCTTCGGAGTAGTCGCTCGAAGCGTTCCAGCTCGGATTGACGCCCATCGTGTAGGTCGCGGCCGTTTGGGCGGGAGCGTCGAGTTCCGTCTGCGAAACCGATGGCATGGACGGCTTGCCGGTGACAGCGCCGCTGTCGTCCTGATCGCAAGTCCAACCACCGCCGGAGGCGTACCAGTAGCAAGCGCCCGGCGAGATGGTCCGGTTGATGGTGTAGGCGCCTCGAGCGCCCATCTTCGCCGGCGTCTCCCACATGCCGCCGTCCGCGAGCATGATCGTGCCGCCGCCGGTGGAACTGGTCCCATAGTTTTTCGCCCCGTTCTTCGCGTACGGCAGAAGGGCTTCCCGCCAGGTGAACGGAGTCGTCCAGCCTCCAAGATTCCAGTCGGCCCGTTTGTAGACGGCGCGCGGATAATAGTCGTCGCTGTCGCCGCTGTACAGCATGAGGGCCGTTCCGATCTGCTTCTGGTTCGACAGATCGACGGTTTTTTTCGCGGCGAGCTTCGCCTGGGCGAAGACGGGGAACAGGATAGCGGCGAGGATCGCGATGATGGCGATCACGACGAGGAGCTCGATGAGCGTGAAGGCGCGGGAACGAACGGTGTTCATGATGGATGTGGCCTCTACGACGAGGGGTCTCGACTATGATACGCCATTAATCGGGCCTTGATATACAGGTATATCTTCCAACCCGAGAATTCAGCAATTGTTCACCGTCGGGCTTTCGGCTCCGGTCTTGACGCATCCCAGGGAACCCTGCGGGGATGCGTCAAAGAGCTTTAGCCGCCGAGGTTCCCGAACATGCTCAGAGGACTGCCGCCCTGCACGTCGGCCTTGATATTGAACCATTTGTTTTTCTCGTACTTAGCGCAGATATCACTCAGCTTCTGGTCAGCGCGGGCGAAGTATCGATCGATATCACCGTATGAGCCGCCTTTGATCTTGTTGGCTTTCTGGAGAGCCGCCGAGGGGTCGGTCGTGACGTCGTTCAGGACGTCACCGATGTCGCCCATCATGCCGGGAACCTCGCCAAGAGCGCGGTTGAAATCGGCGGCGAGAGGCTTGCACTCTTCAGGCGGCGGCACGGAGTTGAAGAACTGGAGCAACTGGTCCCAGCGAGGGCGGAAGTCCATCACCTTGCCCTTGGCGTAGGTGCCGGGGTCCTTGTCCTCATCGCCGCCTTGAGACTGGTCATAAGGGTTCATGAGCCCCATCCCCGCGCCGAGGGTCTGCATCTTCTGCATCAGGACCATCGCTTCCGCCATCTGATCTCCAGAGATCGTCACCTTCATCGCCTCGCACTTCTCCAGATGTTTGAGCCATGCCTCGACGTCGGCGGGCATCACGAGGCGCGTCGCGTTCTTCGTCAGCGGCGGGGGCGTGGCCTGAGCGGGTAGCGCAAGGGCGGGGGGCGGAGCTTCGCCTCGCACCTGGAGGGCCGGGGCCGGCGACGCGGCGCCGAGCCGCAAGGCGGCACGTAGGCCGAACAATCCGGCGATAAGCGCCAAGGCGCACCCGACAGCGATCGCCCAGCGGTTGCGCCGCCTCTGGGCGTCGAAATCCGCCGCAACCGAGGAGGCCCCGACGAAAGGGTTCGGTGCGACCGGATGGCGAACGGCCTGCCCGGGCACGGTAGGAACCGCCGGACGGGCACCCGTCGGAACCGGGCCGGTCGAGGTCGGTCCTGACGACGCCGTTCCGGGGCGCATCGACCCCGTGGGGGCGGGCGCCCCGATGGGCAGGCCGCACGATGGGCAGAAGGCGGCACCGGGCGGAACCGGCTTGGCACAGCGAGGGCAGGACATCTTAATCCCTTATGACGCGTCGAGAAGGGTCAAGGGTGCGATCGGCGCGAATCAATCGCCGTTCGGTAACGTCGCTTATAACGTGGCGCGCGCGATTTTCCTCTTCCCGACGGTTTTCCTGGCCGCGGCCGCCTTCGGCCAGCGGACGATGACCGTCCACACGCCGCCCGGAGACGTGGTCGCGTTCGCCACGAAGGGGCTTCCGACGGCTACACCCGCCGATCCGGTCGATACCCGCGACACCGACGTGGCGACGATCTCGCTGGACGGGGGCAAGGACACGGCCTGCGTGTGGGACCGCGAGAACAACCGGGTGGCCTGCGCACCCGCCAAGGGCGCCGATTGGGCGCCCGCGCTCGACTCGCTCAAGGACGTGGCCCAGGTGACCGTCGCCGTGCGGCGCGACGGCAAGCCCGTCGCCGCCGCGAACGTGACGCTGGACGACGGTCGACGGACGCAGACCATCCTGGTCGATCCGGGCGCCAAGGGCGACGCGACGTTCTTCTACGTGAGAGCGGGCTCTATAAAGGCGACGGTGCGCTACCGGGCCGCCGGCAAGGACGCGGCTCCGGTGACCCAGATCTTCGACTCCGCTACGGGGAGCGGCAAGGAGCCCGTCTTCACCGTCGCGCTTCCGGAGGCGGCGGAGACCCTGGGCGACCCCACCACCGCGGCGGCTCCGTCGACCAAGGGCGTTCCCGGCGCGGAGGCTGCCAAGGCTCTGGAGAACGCCGGCGGAAGTGGGGGTGGAGGCGGCTTCAACTTTGTGGGAACGCTCTTCGCGATCCTCGTAGGGGGCGGGGTCGCGGCGGGCGCGTGGTACCTGCTGAAGAAGAACCCGGACGCGGCGGGTGCGACGCTGGAGCGGCTCGGGGCCCAGATCCCGAAGCCGGGCGACGCGCCCTTGGCCGACCCTCCGGTGGCGCCCGCGCCCGCCGCCGCCCCGCCCGCGCCGCCGCAGAAGATCGTGCTCGACGCGATGCCCGACCCGATCCAGATGCCCGTCCCCGTGGCGGTCTCGGTTTCCGAACCGTCGCTCGTCAGCGAAGCGGGCATCCCGATCCCCTTGATGGAGGGCGAGACGGTCGTGGGGCGTGAGGTGGGCCTGGGGCTTTCCCTCGCGGGCGAGTCGACGGTCTCCCGGCGCCACGCGACGGTGACGCGCCGGGGAGGGACGGTAACGGTTCAGGACGAGGGAAGCACGAACGGCACCTTCGTCAACGGGGTGCCGGCGAGCGGGTCGACGACGCTCCGGCCGGGCGACTCGGTCCAGTTCGGTTCCGTGCGGTTCCGGTACGAGGGTTAAATGGGATCGGTCTTTCTTAAGTTTATCGCGGGGGCGGCGGCCGGCCTGCTCACCGGACTCATCACCGAACCCCTCGCGCCCGGTCTTCACGACCCTGCATGGGGCGCATGGGAGATGCGGACCATCCTTCTGTTCGGCGCTCTCGTGGGCGCGGTGATCGGTGGGCTCGACGGCCTTTCGAAAGGCGGCGCGGTGTGGATCGGGCGCGGCCTCGGAATGGGGCTCGTACTGGGAGCGGTCGGAGCGAGCTTCGGGTCGGGCTTGGGAGCTTCCATCGCGAACGCGATCCTCGGTGCGAACTGGCCCGACGGCGGGATGTCACCGATCGCGGCGGCACGGTTCACGACGCAGATGACCGGTCGTACCCTGACGTTCGTCGGCTTGGGGGTTTTCGTCGGTGCGGCCATCGGAGGCGCTTCTTTAAACACGCGCAAGCTGACCCAAGGGGCGACGGGCGGACTGGTGGGCGGTGCCATCGGCGGTCTCCTGTTCGATCCGATCGGACAGATTCTCGCGAAGACGATGCTCGCCACGCGCGGGGTGCAGGCCGGAGAGGTCGGCGGCCCCTCCCGGATGGTCGGCTGGGTCGTGGTTGCCTCGATGGTGGCCCTGATGATCGGGATCGTCGAGCTGGTCACGCGCAAGGCGTGGCTGCGGGCCGACTTCGGGCGCAACGAGTTCAAGGAGTGGCCGCTCGACGCGGCGCAGAACTTTATCGGGCGCGGCGAGACCTGCCACGTGATCCTGCGCCACGATCCTCAGATCGCGCCCGTCCACGCCAGCATCGCTCGTCAGGGCCGCCACTTCGTGGTGTCCGACGCCGGAGCGCCCGCCGGGACGTTCGTGAACGGCCATCGGATCGCGCAGGCGTCCCTCAACCCGGGCGACGTGGTTCAGCTGGGCGGCTTCGCCTTACGGTTCATGGTGAAGGGCCAGCAGGGGGCGTACATGCCGCACATGCAGGTGCCGATCATGCCGCCTCAACCCCAAGGACCGCCTCCGGGTTACGGTATGCCGACCCAGGCGATGGCTCCGCCCCAACCGATGGCGCCCCAGCCAGCGCCTTATCAACCCATGCCGTCCGGCCAGCCGACCGTCGCCTTCGGGGCCGTTCCGGTCCAGGGGGCGACGCTGGTCGCGATGGACGGTCCCCACGCCGGACGACGTTTTCCGGTCACGGGGCCGCTGGAGATCGGACGCGAGGCGGCGGGCATCGCCCTGATGGGCGACGCGAACGCCTCTCGTCGCCACGCTTCGGTGTCGCCCGCCGCCGGGGGGCTCCAGGTCACGGACCTGGGAAGCACGAACGGCACTTTCGTCGATGGCCAGCGCGTTCCAAGCGCGCTCGCCCGTCCCGGATCGCTCGTTCGAGTCGGTTCGACCACTTTTCGCGTCGAGTAATCAGAAGCTATGGATCCGAACAAGACCCAGATCGGTGTCCCGCCTGCGGCGGACCCCAACCGCACCCGCGCCATTCCCGGCGGGGCCTTCGGCGGCGCCGACCCGAATCGCACCCAAGCGATGACGGGCGGCTTCGACCCGCTTCGGACCACCGCCCTCCAGGCGGCGCCGCCCGGCAAGGCCTTGACCGTATCCATCGTGCCCGGTCGCGACGCCGCAATGGCGAACGGCCCCGCGCGGGAGCAGTTCCTGCTGGAGTTGACCGCCGCCGCGAGCGAGGCGGGCGTCGGCATGGGCGGGGCGGGACGTACCGCGATCAACCTGTGTCTCGTCATCGACCGTTCCGGTTCGATGGAGGGCATGCCCTTGGAATACGTCAAACAGGCTTGCGGCCACGTCGTCGACATGCTCACCCCGAACGACGTGCTCAGCATCGTCACCTTCGAGGAGACGGTGGACGTCCTGATGGCTCCCCAGCGGGTCACGAACAAGCAGCCGATCAAGGATGGTCTGTCGCGGCTGATGGCGGGAAACACGACGAACCTGTACGACGGGATCAGCGTCTCGCTCCAGCAGGTCCTAGGGGGCACGGAGGGGCACCGCGCGACGCGGATGGTGGTGCTCACCGACGGCGACCCGACCGCTGGCATCAAGGATTTTCCATCGCTGACGAATCTCGCGGGCGAGATCAAGCAGAAAGGGGTCAGCGTCACCTTCCTTGGCTTCGGACCCGACTACAACGAGGAGCTGCTCGCGGGCATGGCGAAGCGGGCGGGGGGCACCTACCGCTACATCGACCAGCCGAGTCAGATTCCCGATGTGTTCCGGGGGGAACTCGACCGGCTGATGACCACCGTCGCGCGAAATATGACCCTCTCGCTGAAGCCCGCGCGCTGGGTGAACCTACGCGCGCCCGCCTCCAGCACGGGGCCCGAGGTTTCGATCACCCTCGCCGACCTTGAGCGCGGCGCGACGATCTCCCAGGTGCTCGACTTCGAATTTCCCAACCATCCCCAGGGTTGGTACCGGGTTGCGGCGGGGAAGCTGAAGTACGACGATCTCCTCCAAGGGAACAGCCAGACGGTGGACGTGGACATCGTGATGGAGTTTACGGGCGACGCCTCCCGCTACTCGGGGGCACAAGACCCGCGCGTGAACGGAGCCGCCCAGGTGGCTCTCGCGAGCAAGGCGGTCGAGCGTACGGTGATGGGCCTAAAGACGGGTCAGATCACCGCGGTGGGGGCGGTTCAGGAACTCCAGAAAACCCAGATGCTCCTCGTCAGCGAGGGTCGCACGGCGGAAGCTCAGGAGGTCACCATGGCCCTGCGCGCGATCCAGTCGGGCGACACCGGCGCCGCGGAGAAGACCCTTATGGGCACGATGCTGAATCTAGACCAGGGGAAGAAGTAGTTCTTCAGTCCATCGGGGGGAGGCGGTTGACGGTGAGCCAGAAGTCGAGCGTGGTCTTGAGGTCGCGCGTGTACTCGGTGAACTCGACCGCCTTGCGGACGTAGGCGTTGCAGCCTAAGGCGTAGCAGGCGGCGAGATCGGTCCTCTCGTCGCTACTCGTGAGAATCACGACGGGGGTCGCCCCAAGACGGGGATCGTCGCGGATCGCGGTAAGCACATCGACGCCGCTTAAGCGCGGAAGCTTGAGGTCGAGAAGCACCAAGGTCGGGGGCACCGGTCCCTTGAGCATCTCAAGAGCCTGCTCGCCGTCGCGGGCAACGCGCCAATCCTCGGCGCGGCCCGTCTGGCGGAAGGTACGAGTCGCGAGCCTTTCGTCGTCGGCGTTGTCTTCTACCACCAGCAACCAACGCCCTACCGGCTCTTCCATGACCTAAAGGACGACGACCGGAGTCCGGGGTATGTTCCAGGGAGTCATGATCCTCGTCGCCCTGGCCGCGCCGGTGTGGTTCGGCCCCGCGACCGCGACCTTTCCCGTTCAACTCCCTGGCGATCCTTACGACTCGAAGCGCAACGATGTGCGCGTCCGCTTCGTGGGCGACCGGGATCAGCGCGAGGAGCGGCCCGCTTGGTTCGACCCGGGGCAGGGCGCTTGGCGGGCGACCCTCTTCAGTCAACGTGAGGGGCTCTATCGAGCCGTCTTGGTGCGGAACGGCAAGGAGCTGCAGATCGAAGCGAACGAGGGAATCCTCGAACTCTCGCCCGCGCCCTCTCTCGGTTTCCTTGAAGCATCGGAAGCGCGTCCCAATCGCCTTGTGTTGGACACGGGGGCGACCTGGATCGGTTTCGGGGCTGATCTCGGTGCGGACGCCAGCTCCTCGCGAGTGAACGATCTCGCCGATGCCGGAGCGAGTTGGATGCGCGTCGCGCCGCCCGACGACCCCTTCCGATACGACGCGCTGATCCGATTCGGGGCGGCGATGGACGCGGCCGAGCGGCGCGGCCTCGACTACACGCTCGTCGTGCCTTCTTCCAGCACCGAGGCTTGGCGTCGCTATGCGCTCAACCGTTTCGGAACCTCGCCCCACCTCATCGGCTGGGAGGGCGCGTTCGCCGATCCCCAGGGACGACCCGCCGCTCCCGTCGCCACTCCATGGGAGGGGCTTTTCGAGAACAAGCCCGGTCCGTTCCTGGTCGCGGAAAAGGACGCTCCTCGTCTTAGGTCCCTGAAGGCGCTTGTTGAGCGAAGCGGCTGGGCCGGTTGGAACACGACGCGCGTCTGGAAAGGGATCGCCGCGAAAGGAGCGTTCGAAAGAGGGCGTATGATCCTTCTGGTGAGCCCCGGCGCCAAGCTCGCGGGCTTGCCTTTGGCCGATGGGACGTACGACCTCGTCACCATCGATCCCACGACCGCGACCGTCACGTCGGAACAGGCGCGCGTTGTGCGTTCCGCGCTGAGCCTGTCGATTCCCGCCGAGCGCTTTCTCGTCTTGAGCCCGCGCGCCTGACCCTTGTGGCTTTGGTGAACCCTACAGCTTCGGCCGCAACCGGTGCGCGCCGATCGACTTCTGGAGATCCCACGCCACCGTGCACAGCACGTCCTCGCGGTAGAGCCGTCCTACGAGGCAGACGCTGGAGCCGTCCGATTGAGGGATGACGATCTGAGGATGGCCCGTCAGGTTGACGTGCGCGAGCGTGTAGCCGCCGCCGGGAGTGACGAAGAAGTCGAAGTCGCCGAACTCGTCCTCGAAGGTCCGCATGGCGCGAGTCCGGGCACGTTGGGCGTTCAGGTAATCCACCGCCGACATGAACCTTGCGGCACGGAAGATCCCGGGCCAAAGGGAGTCTTTCAGTTTGGCGATCTCTTCCGGGTGACGGGTGAGGCCGTCGAAGAACGCCGCCGACTCGGCTTCGAGCAGATCCGTCGTGCCGGGGGGCAGGGCGGAGAAGGCGATGGGGAGGATGTGGGAGCCGCGCTCTTTAAGGAGCTTCGTCACCGGGTTCTCGGGGGCGGGGCCGTTCCGGCGATTCGCACCGACGAGGACGCCGACCTTCAGCTTTCTGTAGTCGAGCCGTTGGGGATAGGCGAACGGGCGATCGACCGCACTCGGGTCCATGGGGTCGCCGCCCGCGATGGCGGCGAGCACAAGGGCGCAATCCTCGGCGGTGCGGCCGATCGGTCCGACCTTGTCCATGGTCTGGGCCAGGACCATGCCGCCGTGGCGGCTGACGCGGCCGTACGTGGGACGCAGGCCGGTGACGCGGCAGCGGATCGATGGGGAGACGATCGACCCGAGGGTCTCCGTACCGATCGCGAAGGGAACGAGGCCTGCCGCGGTGGCGGAGGCCGATCCGGCGGAGGATCCGCTGCTGCCCTGGGTAGGGTTCCAGGGGTTCTTCGTCTGGCCGCCGAACCACTTGTCGTCCATGGCCAGCGCGCCGCAGGTGAGCTTCGCGACGAGGACGGCTCCCGCCGCGTGGAGCCTTTGGACGACCGTCGAATCGAAGTCGAGGATCTGATGTTCGTAGGGACCCGCTCCCCAGGTGGTCGGCGCGCCTTGGGCGGCGAAAAGGTCCTTGATGCCGTAGGGGACGCCGTGGAGGGGACCGCGGTAGCGGCCCTCGGCGATCTCCCGGTCCGCCGCGTCGGCCTCGCGCCGGGCGCGATCCTCGGTGAGGTTGACCACGCAGAGGAGCTTGGGGCCGTACTGCTTTAGTCGCGCGAGGTAGAGATCGGTGAGTTCGCGCGAGGTGATCTGTCGGCTTCGGAGGAGGTGGCCGAGTTCGGTGACGGAGAGGAAGGCGACGTCCTCTTCGCCCAATCCTTTCCGCGAGACTTTGACGCCGCCCGCTTTGGCGGAAACCTTGCCCGGCCGGGAGCCGCCACCTAGCGGAACGAACCGCGTCGCCGCTTCCAATTCGTTTGGAAGCCCGGAACCACGCAGAGCGTTCGCAGCCGTCCGACTCTGACGAACGGAGTCGAGGATCGCGTTCAGCTCGTCTTCCGTGAACGACACCCCCGCGACCTTTTGGGCGGCGCGCAGCTCATCGAGCGTGATCTCCGCGCTCTGGATCGGTTCGAGAGCGGAAACGGCGGCGGACGGAAGAGCCGTGACGGCGATAGTGGAAAGGAGCGACACGAGAAGGTCCTTGCGGCTCGGCTGAGGCACGGACTATCGTACAACGGAAAGGGTCTAAAAGGGCATCGGGCGCGAGCCCCCGGCTCGACGCCCGATCGATTGGGATTCTCTAGCGTTCAGACCTTGGCGACCTTCTTCTCAAGCTCTTCGGCAGCCTTAAGAACGACAGGATCGGGCGTCGTCGGGAGGAGGATCTTAGGGTCTTGAACCTCGACGTCCGGAGCCACGCCGGCTCCTTCGATGCGAAGTCCCTTGACCGTCACGTAGTCCATCAACGGATATTGGATCGTGAAGCCGTTCGTCGCGGGAACGATTTCCGAGACGAGCACCGCGCCCGCCGACTTGGTGCCGACCACCTGGGCTCCCGCGAGGTCCCGAAGGGCGGCGGCGCAGATTTCGCTCGCGCTTCCCGAGAAGCGGTTCACGAGGACCGCAAGGCGACCTTTGTAGACCGGAACGTTGGAGTTCTTCGAGGGCTTCATCTGAAGCGAATCCCATGCGTCGACCCCACGCGACCAGTCCGCGACCTTCGAGACGTCGCTCTCCTTACCTCCGGTGGTCTTGACGTAGTCCTTCGCCAGCGACTTGCTGACGAAGGTGCCGAACGCTTTGTCTTCCGGCACGAGGAGTCCGAGAAGATGCTGAAGGTAATCCACCCGTCCGCCCCCGTTATCCCGAAGGTCGAGGATAAGGTTCTTGTACTTCGCCGCCTGTTTCATCAGAGCCTCGACGTTGTCCGGGTCGTAGCTGAGGTCGAAGGTGTAGACCGCGAGGCGGGCGGTGTCCTTGTCGACGGGGATCAACTCCTCGGGGCGCTTGGTGCTGAACTTGGCCCGCGTGAGGGTCGTATCGACCGTCTTGCCGTCCGGCTTCTTCACGGTCAGAAAGAGCTTGGTGCCTTCTTCGCCCGCGATCCCTTTGGCGCCGTCGGCGGGTTGGCCATCGACCTTCACGATCACGTCGCCGGGCTGGAGGCCAGCCCGATCGGCGGGCGCGCCCTTGACCGTTCGCAGGACGAGGGTTCCGTCTTCCACTTTCTGCTGGGTGATGCCGATGCCGACGAGACTGTTGGTGGTTCGCTGGGTGGCCGATCGAGGCGAAGCGAGGTAGATGTGGCTCGCCCCGAACTTGGTCAGCGCCTCGTTGACCGCGTAGGTGAACTCGTTATCGTCCTTGGAGGCGTCGAGTTTCTCCTTCTCCGCGTCTGCGAACTCCTTCCACTTGGCGAAGTCGAGTCCCGGCACGTAGGCGCGCCGCGAGAGGATCGTCGTGACCCGGTCGAGCACCTGGGTCTTTACCTCTGGTTTATTGTCGACGGTCTGGGCGACGGCGGCGGTGGCGAGAAACGCGAGGGCGGCGAGGGCCGCACGACCGCGGGAGTTGGGGAAGAGCCTCATCGTTAGGGGTCCTTACGCAGTTCGAACGGTCTGCGTTACCGATACCGACCTTCTCCCTCGGGACGACAGAAGGTCTGAAAGAGAGTTCAGGAAGACTCATTTTCCGAGCCGGATTCTCCTCACAATACGTTGTAGGCCGGAGGGCAGGATCCGGGTTCAGCTGCCGAAGCGATCCCTTCTGAGTTGGGCTCGGCGAAGGACGTACGTCGCCTTCACGACCTCCGCGTCGGCGTCCGGGTCCTCGATCACGGGCACGATAGGGTTCGCTTCGAGGCGACGATCGCGGACGGTTACATAGTCGCTCATCGGATACTGAAGCGAGAAGCCGCCGCCGACGGGACGGAATATCGAGACGAGTACGGCGCCCATGGACTTCATGCCGACGATGTCGGCTCCAATAACGTCGTGCATCGCGGAGGCGAAGATCTCGCTCGCGCTGGCGGAGCCCCGGTTCACGAGGACGACGACGTTGCCTCGGTAGAGAGGGCCGCCTTCGCGGCGGGCGGGAGTGATCTGGCGGGCGCTCCAAGGCTTTACATAGCGCGACCAGTTCGCGATGGCGACCGGATCGGGCTTCGCGTCCTTTCGTCCCATCGTATAGGCGGTTACGAGCGACCTGTTGACGAACGTCCCGACTGTGGCGTCGGAGGGCATGAAGAGGCCCATCAAGTGTTGCATGCTGGCGACCGCCCCGCCGCCGTTGTTACGCAGGTCGATGATAAGGCTGGGGTACTTCGTCGCTTCCTGGATGCTTTTCTCAACTTCGTCACGGCTGTAGCCTGTCGAGAACGTCGGGAGCCGGAAGAGGGCGGTGCTCGCGTCCACGCGGGTGAGAGTCGCGGGGCGGCGCAAGGAGTACGGCTCAAATCTGATCGTCCTTTCCTTTTGGCCTTTGACCAGGAGCCTGACGGTCTTGCCGTCTTCGCCGCTGAGAGATTCGCGGGTGACCGGCTCGCCGTCGATCTTCTCCAGCACGTCGCCTGGTTTGAGCTTTGCCTTGTCGGCAGGAGAGCCGGGTGCGACGACGGAAATCTTCATCCCCTCCCTGCCCGGGGTGCCGGACACACCGAGTCCGACGGTGCGCTGGGTGCGGCGCGTCTCGTCCTGGCGAGGGGTCATGAAACGGAAGTGGCTCGCCCCGAACTTACGGAGATCGGCGTTCACCTCACGGGCGAAGTCGTCGTCGGTCTTCGCGGCGGCGAGCTTATCCTTGCTTTCGGCGACGATGGCGTCCCATCGGGAGAGATCGATGCCCGGTACATAGGCGCTGGTCTTCAGCGTCGAAGCGATGCGATCGAGGATCTGAGCCCGCTCAGGCGAGATTTCCGGAGCGCGGGCATCCTGCGCGTGGGCGGTGGACGCGACGAGAAGAAGGGCGAGGGGAAGAGTGCGGCGCATAGTCCCTTTCCCATGTTACGACAGCTTTAGTTTTCTTGGCGCTCGCTACCTTACGCCTTGATCGCGGCGCTCATAAGGGCGTCGAGCCGGGCGTCCGCGTGGCGAAGTCTCTCGCTTAGAACGCGGGTGATGTTGCACAGCACCAGAAATCCGAGATTGCCGTCGGTCGCCATCAGTTCGCGAAGGTCGGCCGACGAGATCGCCGCGACGTGAACCGTCTCAAGTGCGATCACGGAGGCGGAGCGGGGTCGGGTGTCGATCAGCGCCATCTCGCCCACGACCGAATTCGGGCCGATCTCGGCGAGTCGCTCGCCTTCGGGGGTCTGGACGCTCAGTCGGCCTTCAAGCACGATGAACATCTCTCTACCGACCTCTCCCTGAAGGCACAGCGCCTCACCTGACGCTACCTCCCTCTGAAACGCGATCTCGGCGATGCTCTGGAGCTGGTCGCCCGCAAGGCCGTAAACGAGGTAGTTGCTTTGGATGGCTTGAGGATCGAGCACGAGAAAGACACCTTCGGCGTTGGAGCCGAGCGAAAGCAGAAGCTACCCGAAAAGCGGGAGCCTGAAGGTGCCTTTAGCCGTCCGCTTCAGGCTCGACGTCGGGAGACCACCACGTAGCGCCCTTGTAGCGCGTCGGAATGGCGCACGAAGAATTCCGGTTCGTAGCCCGCCTCCAGGTATTGCGTCGCGTAATGTAGGTCGGCATCGTCGAGAAGCAAGCGCCCTCCCGACGGAAGGTCGGCGTAGCCCCGCCCTTCGGGGCGTCCGAGGTCGGTCCAGGTGACCCGAATCGTTCCGTCGCGCATCGTCTCCATAGGACAGCGGAAAGGCTACCCGCACCGCCGGAAAATAGGTCACAATGCCCTTTGCCCCTTGCCATGGATATCTTGCGCCAACTCGAAGACCTGAAAGAGATGATCGATGCCCCTCGGGACTTCTTGGGTTTCGTCAAGCTGGATCGGGACGATATCAACATCCAGATCTCGAAGATCCGTGCCTCGCTCCCGCAGGAGTTGAAGAACGCGGCCAGCACCATGCGCGAGTCGGACCGCATTTTGGAGGACGCCCGCGCGGACGCGGCGAACATCCTCGAGAGCGCCCGCAAGGAGAGCGAACGCATCCAGGCGGAGGCGAGGACCGAGGCCGAGCGGACGCTCGATCAGGCACGCCTCCAGCAGGAACGCATGGTCGCCGAGAGCGAGATCCTCAAGCTCAGTAAGGCTCAGAGCGAGGAGATTCGCGCGTCCGCCGACCGCGACGCCATGGGGATGAGGCGAGGCGCCGAGAAATACGCCTACGACGTTCTCACCCATCTGGAGGGCGTGGTCGGTAAGGCGATGACCGCGATCGAGCGGGGCAAGAGCGAGATGACTCCAGACAAGACGCCCGAGAAGGTCCCGCCGACCGGGCGCGAAAAGGCCCGGACCTAAAGCGCGGAAATGCGGAAACGGCGTCCCGCGCGGAAAAAGATATATCGGTAAACCCGCGCTTGAGCTAAGATGAAGGTCCCACACTGCCGTGAGACGCATCTCTATTCTTCTTCTCCTGCTCCTCGCCGCCATCGGACGTGCGGCGGAGCCCGTCACGCTCCGCTTCGTCGTCTGGGACGGCGACGAGGCCCTCAAGGTCCTCAAGCGCGAGGTCGGCAACTTCGAGAAGGCCCATCCCGGCATCACGGTCAAGCTTGAGAACGTCGATTACAGCCTGTATTTCGACAAGCTCCTGACGCAGTACGCCGCCGGCGTCGCTCCCGACGTGGCGATGCTCAACCCGGACTTTTTCCAGCGCTATTCCAGCCGGGGCGCGCTGATGCCGCTCAACGGCTTCGCGGACAAGGCGTTCTTCGACCAGTACTACCCCAGCATCCTCGGGGCGCAGTCGGTCGCCGACGGCAAGTCGGACGACGGCAAGATCGTGGACGCCCAATCGGGCAAGTCGAAGACATGCTACGTTCTTCCTCGCGACATCGCCCCCATCGCGGTCGTCTACTACAACAAGCAGGCCCTCGCCAAGGCGGGTCTCCCGTATCCGGACGGCTCCTGGACTTGGGACTTCAAGCCGCACCCTGAGGATCCGAAAGACTTTACGACGATCCTTCAGAGGCTCCAGAAGAAAGACGCGAGCGGCAAGGTCGTCGGCTGGGGCATCGTGCCGGACGATCCGCACTTCCTGATCGACAATTTCGTGTTCAGCCAGGGGGCGAACTACGTCGATCGTCCCGAGAACCCGACCCGGCTGCTCTACGACGACCCACGCGTCCTCAACGGCTACCAGCTCTACGCCGATCTCGCCACGAAGGACCGTCTGATCCCCTCGACCATCTCTCTCGGCGGAACCTCGTCGCGGCAGATGTTCACCCAAGGCAAGTGCGCGATGATGCTGAGCGGCATCTGGATCACGCCCCAGCTTCGCCAGGAGATCGCAAAGCCTTCCGAAGGAGGATTCGATTGGGACGTCGCCCTCGCGCCCCAGTACCGCAACGGCCCCGGCGGCCAGCCCTTCCGCGCCTACCCGACCGGCGGTTCGGGCTACGCGATCATGGCCCGGACCGCGCACCCCAAAGAAGCCTGGGAGCTGACGAAGTGGATGGCGGGCGCGCCCGGCATGAAGGCGATGGCGCAGGCGGGCATCGCCCAGCCCGCGATCCGACGGCTCGCCTTGCAGGAGCCGTGGATTCCCGGCCCGAACACTCCGGCGGAGCAACAGGTCCCCCATAACCGGATCATCACCGACCAAGCGGAGCCGCACGTCGTCTTCGCGCCCACCGGAGCTCTGTACGACGAGGTCAACAAGATGGTGCGCCAGCCGGAAACGCTCGTCTTCCAAGGCGACCAGACGGCGAAGGCCGCGTTCGGCGGCAGCCTCCCGGTGGCGCAGAGCCGCCTCGACACCTTGCGTCGCGAGCAGACCCTCAAGAGCTTCGACTGGGGCCTCGCCGTGGTCGCGGGCCTGGGGATCGTGGCGGCGATCGTGGTCTGGGTTTTCGGTCCGGAGATCGGCAAGCGGCGCACCTCTCGCGAGCGGCGGGAGGCGCGGACCGCCTTCGCTTTCCTGTCCCCGTGGCTGGTGGGACTCGTCGTGTTCACCGCCGGGCCGATGGTCTTCTCGCTCATCATGAGCTTCGCGGACTGGGACATCATCACGCCCGCCCGCTGGCGGGGCGTCGGCAACTACAACGAGGCGCTCCGGGTCGATCCCGTGTTCTGGAAGTCGCTGGCGGTGACGATGATCTATACCCTGGTGTCGGTGCCCCTCGGCATCGTGTTCTCGCTCGCCCTGGCCTTGCTCCTGAACACGAAGGTGAGAGGCATCGCGATCTGGCGGACCTGCTTCTACATTCCGGCGCTCGCCTCGCCGGTCGCCGCGACGCTGGTATGGCAGAAGATCTTCCAGCCCGAGGGCGGCATGATGGGCTGGATCGTGGGTCACCTGCCGATCGTGAACCACCTTTTCGCGGGACTTCAGGACAGCAACCAAGCCATCAACTGGCTGGGCAACGAGCGGACGGCCCTTGGATCGATTATCTTCATGGGGCTTTTCGGGGCGGGAGCGGGGATGCTCATTCTGCTGGCGAGCCTTCAAGGGGTGCCGCAGTTCTACTACGAGGCGGCGACCCTGGACGGGGCGGGACCCTGGCGCCGGTTCCGCAACGTCACGGTGCCGCTCATCTCGCCCGCGCTGTTCTTCACGACGATCACCGGCTTCATCGGCGCGTTCCAGGCGTTCACCCAGGTGTTCGTCATTACCGGCGGCAACGGAGGGCCGAACAACGCGACGATGCTGTTCATGCTCAACGCCTACAACGCCGCGTTCCGCACCCTTCGCATGGGTTACGCCTCGGCGCTGGCGTGGGTGCTCTTCTTCGTTATTCTCGCGTTCACGATCATCCAGATGCAGGGCAATCGATTCGTCCACTACGAAGGGGAGACCCGCTGATGGCGACCCTCGTCGGCCACGACCTCGCGGAGCAGACGGCGCGCGACTCCGCGCGCCGCGCCGCCCTCGGCAGTCGATTGAGCCGGTTCGGCGTGATGGCCCTGCTCGCGCTCGGTTCGGCGGTGTTCCTCGTGCCGTTCTACGTCATGCTCGCGATCTCGCTGAAGTCGGAGAAGGAGCTGGGCATGACGGAGATCTGGACCTGGCCCCGAAATCCCACCCTCGACAATTTCCGCTACGTGATCGGGAACCCGAACGTGAGCTTCGGGCTCTTCCTGCGGAACACCGCCTTCGTCTCGACGATGGCGACGTTCGGCGTGCTGTTCTCGTCCAGCGTCGTGGCCTACGCCTTCGCGCGCCTCCGGTTTCCCGGACGCGACCGGCTGTTCCTGCTGCTGCTCGCGACGATGATGCTTCCCGGCATCGTCTCGATGATCCCTACCTACGTGCTTTTCGCGAAGATCGGCTGGGTGAACACCTTCAAGCCCATGACGGTGCCCGCCTTCTTCGGAGGGGGCGCGTTCAACATCTTCCTTCTGCGCCAGTTCATTCTCGGCATCCCGAAGGAGCTCGACGAGGCGGCGGTGCTCGATGGGGCGAGCCACTGGACGATCTACAGCCGGATCATCCTTCCTCTTTCGGGCGCCGCCCTGGCGACGGTCGGGGTGCTTTGCTTTATCTACAACTGGAAGGACTTCATGGGTCCCTTGCTGTACCTGAACGACCCCGATCTCCAGACGAACGAACTCGGGCTGAACACCTACAACGCGCTTCAGGCCTCGAAATGGCACCTCGTGATGGCGGGTTCGGTCTTGGTGATGATCCCGATCATCGTTCTCTTCTTCGTCGGCCAGCGATGGCTTGTGAAGGGGCTCGCGATGACGGGCGGCAAGTAGCCGAGCGGGGCGGCTCGAACCCCGCCCCGTAAGCGTCGCCGTCGTCCGAAAGCCTCCGCTCTCGGCGATAGAAGGCGGAGCCGGGTCGTAGAAAGACCCCGTGCCCATCCTCACCGCCGGGTATGGCAATCGGGGTTTCGCGGGGTTCGTGGCGCTCATGAAGCGCCACGGCGTCACGCACGTCGTGGACGTGCGCAGCGTGCCCCAATCCTCCTACTGGGAGGATTTCCGCCGCCCGCGTCTGCAGCGGATCCTCCCGGAAGCGGGCCTGCGCTACGTCTACATGGGCGACACGCTCGGGGGCGTCCCCGATTCCCCGATCTTGTGCAAAGACCCGGAAGCGGTGCCCCTGGAGCCCCTGTTCGACGCGCCCGAGCTGCATCTGGGTTTGGACCGGCTGATCCAAGCCGCCGAAGACCGGGTCGTCTGCATGATGTGCGGGTGTCTGCGCCCTCATCGTTGCCACCGTTCACGGCTGATCGGCGAGGCCTTGGCGCGTCGCGGGATCGAGGTGACGCACCTCGACGACAAGGGCGAACCCGTGTCCCATTCGCAGGTGATCGAGGAGTCGAAGCCCCTGCAAAAGAGCCTGTTCTAGACTGATGACGCTAACAGGTCGATAGCGTCGCCCAGGTGAGACGGAGAAGACGCGGGATTCGATTCATCTTTGTCTCGTATATGCGGTGAAAAACTCCGCCTAGGTTCAAACTCGATTGAACCTAGATAGTTTTCCCCACCCCGCGTGGGGAAAACGCACGGGCGAACCTGAGAAAGAAAAGGTAGACAAACGTAGATGTAGAGGTCTACACCTTCCAAAATTTGCGAAGAAAGGTTGTCGAAACCCCGAAAGGGGTTGCGGTTCCCAGGCTGGTCCCATGATAATCCCAGTATCCGGTGGAAGAACCAGGAAGGTTCCGAGTCTGGAAAGGATCGGCGGGGCGCCTTTCCTAACGGAACGGTGGGAGGCTCAAGGATGAACGGCTTCCCGCCCTCCACCCCCTTCCCGTTCTGAGAACCTCCCCTGTAAGAGACGATGGCCGGAGACGCGCAAGGAAACGCCAGATGGCTCCTGGGAAGGGAGGAGGCCACCCTCGACGAGAAGGGGCGAGTCCTGTTCTCCAAAAAGAAGCGCGACCGTCTTGGTGAGGATTTCATCATGTGCCTAGGCGACCGGGGTTGCGTCGACGTCTATCCGCTTGACGAGTGGGACAAGATGGTCGCCCGCGTTATGGATCAGGACCGTTCGGTCGAGGCGCGCGACATCTTTACCCGCGAGGTTCTGGGCAACGCCTACAGCGATCTGAACTTCGATCCGCAGGGGCGCGCGGTGGTGCCTCGTTCCCTGCGGGAAGAGGCGAAGCTCCAATCCGATCTGGTGCTGATCGGTTGCGGCGACCGGGTCGAGATCTGGGCGGTCGAGGAGCTGGCTAAGCAGAAGCTCAATCCCAAGAACTACGGCCGGGACCGTTTCGAGGTCGTCAACGAGGCGCGGGTTCTCCTGCGCGCGGAGCGATGGGGAGGCTATGACCATCTCCCCGGCTAGGCACGAGTCGGTGATGGTCGAGGAGGTTCTCGGCGCGATGGATCTCCAGCCGGGCGGCGTGGCGGTGGACGCGACCCTCGGCCTCGCTGGCCACGCGATGCGGATGGCCGATCTCGTCGCTCCCGGCGGAACGCTCGTGGGATTCGACTGGGACGCCTCCATGCTGGAGATCGCGAAGGAGCGAATGGGGAGCCGCGAAGGGCTTCGCTTCGTGCCCGTCCACGCCGATTACCGCGCGATGCGGCCGACGATGGACGAACTGGGACTGAAGGCCGACGGCATCCTGATGGACCTCGGTCTCAATTCCGCCCAGATCGAGGATCCTTCGCGCGGCATCGCCTTTCGCGAAGAGGGTCCCCTCGACATGCGAATGGACCGCTCTTCGGGCGAGCCCGCCTCGGCGCTGCTCAATCGTTTCAGTCCGGACGAGATCGAGACGATCCTATGGAACTACGGCGACGAGCGCTGGGCCCGCGCGATCGCCAAGGCGATCGTCGCGAGGCGCAAGCAGGCTCCGTTGCGGACCACCGCCGATCTCGTGGACGTGATCAACGCCGCCGTGCCCGCCGGGGCGCGCGACAAGCGCATCCACCCCGCGACCCGTACTTTCCAAGCGGTGCGGATCGCCGTCAACCGGGAATTGGAGGACTTGGACGAGGCGGTAACCGACGCCGCCTATTGCCTCGCGAAAGGAGGTACCCTCGTCGTCCTCAGCTATCACAGCGGCGAAGACCGTCAGGTCAAGCGCGCCTTCCGCGCGCTCGCCGGTGAGGAGTTCGAGGAACCCTCGCGCAAGCCGCAGGAGCCCACGCCGGAGGAGGTCGCGCGCAATCCGCGCAGCCGCAGCGCGAAGCTACGCCTTCTTCGTCGAACGACCGATTAAAGATTTGCACGGATGCGCCCGGGGTCAGGGAGGACCGACAGGCCCAGGCGCACGAACGAAAGACCGCAGGAAAGGGAAGGAGATCACGGATGAAGCTGCTTGAGAAGGAAGGAGTCGTCGTTGCGCCGGTCGTCGTCGCGAGACCCACAATCGAAACCCGGCCGGAGATCGCGGTTCGCGGTCGCGTCGTGCGGCGCGCGCGCCGCAATCCCTTGGTGGGCGTCTGCGCGCGAGCGGCGACCTTCGGTCTCGCCGTCGGCGCCGTCTACGTGACGAGCACCCTCGCGGGCTACGTCGTCCTCGAGCGAGCCCGTCAGGGGGCGCGCCACGGCGCGGAGCGCGCGGCCTACGCCCGCGCCGAGGCCAAGGCGGCGCGGGAGGGCATCGAGACCTTGACCAACCCCACCGCGCTTCGCGCCTGGGCCGACGCCCATGGCTTCGTCGCGGGATCGAACCCGGAGTCCGTGAAGACCGTTGCCCAGCGCTAAGACCCCTCCCGACCGCCGCGGTCTCGGGCTCACCGCGATCCTGGCCCTGAGCTTCGTCGCGGCGGGCTACTCCCAGGCCAAGCTTCAGACCGTCGAGCGCCAGAAGACGCTCGACCTCGCGAAGAAGGCCCACCGTTACGTCCAGACCGTCACCGAGCACGCCCGGCGGGGCTCGATCCTCGCCGCCGACGGTCGGCCCCTCGCGAAGGACGAGGACGCCTACGATCTGACGGTCAACTTCGACGCCTGTCCCCATTCGCCCGCCTTCTGGCTCGACGTGAGTTCGGCGACGGGCGTGTCGGTCACCGAGCTTCAGGACGCCGCCGATTCGGGGGCGGTTCAGCGCGTGTGGCCGGGGGCGGTCGCGGCCTCGGAGCGCGATCGCCTGAAGGCGATCTGCGGCGACTGGCGGGCGGACGGGGTTTCGGCAGGTTGGTCCGGCAAGCGCGACTACCCGCTTTCCGAGGCCGCCTCCTCGCTCGTGGGCGTCATCCGCCCCAAGGGGCTCGCGATCGCTTCGGACGACCACCGGTACGCCAAGATGATCGCGCGGGGCGAGAAGCCCGAGGTGGGCAAGACGTTCGTTCGCGACATGGTGACGGGCGTCGAGGCGGGCTTCAACGATCGACTCGTCGGCACGGACGGGAAGGTCGAGGGTCTGACGGACCGGCACGGCCTTTTCATGGCCTCGCGCGGCTCGCACACGCTTCGGGAACGGGCGGACGGCAAGGACGTGCGCCTGACCCTCGTGCCCGAGCTTCAGGTCGCGGCCTCGGCGGCGATCCGGCGGCAAGTGGAGCTGGTCCATGCCCAGAGCGGCGTCGCCCTCGTCATGGATCCTAAAACGGGCAACCTGCTCGCGATGGCGAACTGGCCCGCGCCCGCGCCCTACCGTGCGGACGGCACCGAGAACCCTCTCAAGGAGGGTTCCGGCGGCAACCCGTGCTACATGAGCGTTCTGGAGCCCGGATCGATGTTCAAGATCCTGACCCTCGCCAAGTGCCTGGACGTGAACCCAGCGGTCGCCCGCAGCCGTATCAACTGCACGAGCCACTGGGCGATCTCGAACCGGGTGATCGGTTGCGACGATGGACGGGCGCACGGTTCTGTGGACGACCGCCTGGCGATCGCCAAGAGTTGCAATATCGCGGCGGGGCATTGGGCCCTTGGGATCGGCCACGACCGTTTCCTCCAGTTCCTCGAGGATGCGGGACTGCGCTACAAGACGAAGCTGGGGCTGCCGGGGGAATCGAGCGCGCTGTTCCCCTCGCTTACCGAGGCGAAGACGCTGACGACCGCCGTCGTGGGTTTCGGGCAGAGCATCAACTGCACGCCCGTTCAGCTCGTGGGAGCCTTCTCGTCCATCGCCAACGGCGGCGTCCGCATGGAGCCGCGGGTCGTGTCGCGCATCGGCGACGAGGAGCAGCCGATCGAGCCCGGGAAGCGCCTGTTCAGCGAGGAGTCCGCGCGCCAGACCCTGAGCGACATGGAGGCGGTGATGAGCCCCATCGGCACGGGACGGAGCCTCGTGATCCCCGGCTACCGGCTCGCGGGCAAGTCGGGCACCGCGCAGAAGCTCGGTTCGCGGCAACACGGCCACGTCAGCAATTTCATCGGATTCTTGCCCGCCCAAGACCCGAAGGTGTCGATCCTCGTGATGATCAACGAGCCGGGGCCGGGCGCGCCCTACCACGGGGCCGCGGTCGCGGGCAAAGCCTGGCAGGAGATCGCGGAGGCGGTGATCCGGCACGACCACATCAAGGCGACGGAGCCTATTCCCGCGAAGAAGACACGATGAACCTCGCCGCCTTGCTCCAAGCGGCGAGCGTCCCCGCGACCGCACGGGGCGGGGCCGAGCTCCGTTCGATGACCGCCGACTCGCGCCGCGTGGTCCCCGGCGCGCTTTTCGCCGCCTACAAAGAGGTCTACCTTTCCGACGCGGCGAAGGCCGGGGCGGTCGCGGCCCTCGTCACCACCGCGGCGGGCCTTGAGGAGGCCGAGCGGCTCGGGATGGCCGCCGTCCGGATGGAAGAGCGGGAGTTCGCGCGCGTGGCCCACGCGTTCTACGGCTTCCCGACGCGAGGCATGCGCGTGCTGGGTGTGACGGGCACCAACGGCAAGACCACGGTCGCTTGGCTCGTGCGGGACATGGCCGAGGCTCTCGGGCGCAAGACCGCCTACCTGGGCACCTTGGGTTTCAGCGTCGGGGAAGAGCTCCGTCCCCTGGCGAACACGACGCCTTTCGCGGTGGAGTTGGTGGAACTCCTCGCCGAGGCGCGCGACGCGGATTGCGAGCTGGTCGCGATGGAGGTCAGCTCCCATGCGCTCGACCAAGGACGGGTCGCCGGGGTCGAGTTCGACGTCGCGGTGTTCACGAACCTCACCCAGGACCATCTCGACTACCACGGGACGATGGAGGCGTACGCGTCGGCGAAACGGCGTCTGTTCGAGGAGCTTCCAAGAGGCGGCGTCTCGGTTCTGAACCTGGACGATCCGACGGGGCGCGCCTGGGCCAAGTCCCTCAAGGGGAACGTCGTCGGCTACCGGCTGGGCGGTCCGCTTCTGGAAGGAGGCGCGGGCGTTCGGGCGACAGCGTCGTCCGTCGGCGTCGACCGCATCCAGATGACCTTGGAGGACGGGACGTGGCAGGAGACGGTGGAGGTGCCGCTCGGCGGCTCGTACAACGTCTCGAACGCTCTTTCGGCGTTCTCGGGCGTTTTGGCCCTCCACTTCGAACGCTGGCTGGGCGAGGATTTCGACGCGAGCGAGGACGCTTTCCTCGACTGTGCCCTCGCGCTGGAGAAGGTTCGTCCGGTGCCCGGCCGTTTCGAGTCGGTGCCGAACGACAAGGGCGTCGGGGCCATCGTCGACTACGCCCACACGCCCGACGCGCTGGAGAAGCTGCTCGCGGCGGTGCGCCCCTTGACGCAGGGGCGGGTCATCACCGTGTTCGGATGCGGGGGCGACCGGGACAAGGCGAAGCGGCCTCTGATGGCGAAAGCGGCGAGCGCCGGAAGCGACCTCGTCGTGGCAACGAGCGACAACCCGCGCACCGAAGACCCTTTGGCGATCCTGGCGGACGTGCGCGCGGGCCTCTCGGGCGAGTACCGGGAGGTTCCGGATCGGCGGGAAGCGGTACGTTACGCGGTCGCCCAGGCGAAGCCGGGCGACGTGGTGGTGGTCGCAGGGAAGGGACACGAGGACTATCAGGTCCTCGGAAAGGAGAAGATCCACCTGGACGATCGCGAGCTTCTTCGGGAGGCCCTGGCATGAGGTCGTTCGGTTCGGTGGAACTCGCCCGCCGGATGAAGGCGCTCGACCGCACGGGCGGGGCGACGATCACGGGGTTCGCGACCGATTCGCGGGGCGTGGCTCCCGGCGATCTGTTCCTCGCGATCCGGGGGGAGAAGGTGGATGGCCACGCGTACGTCTCCCAGGCGTTCGCGAGCGGCGCTGCGGCGGCCCTCGTCGAACAGACGGTCGAGGGACCGCATCTGCTCGTCGAAGGCATCGTCGAGGCCCTCGCCCACTTTGGGCGCTCGCTTCGCGACGAGTTCGGGGGGCCGGTGGTCGGTCTGACGGGCAGCGCCGGAAAGACGACCACCAAGGAGCTTCTCGCCGCGGCCCTCTCGCCCCTTGGCCCGGTGGTGAAGACGCCCGGCAACCGAAACACGGAATACACCAGTCCGCTTCTCTGGGCCGACCTGGACAGGGGTACGAAGGCGGTTGTGGTCGAGCTCGCGATGCGTGGGTTCGGCCAGATCGCCCATCTCGCGTCGATCGCCCAACCGACGGTCGGACTGATCACGAACGTGGGCCACAGCCATTTGCTCCAGGTGGGCGACCGGGGGGGGATCGCGCGGGCGAAGGGCGAGCTGCTCGTGGCCCTGCCTTCCGATGCGCCCTGCGTCCTGCCTGCCGACGACGACTATCTGGACACGCTGCGGGAGATCGCGGACGGGCGGAGGGTTCTGACCTTCGGCTTCGCGGAAAGCGCCGACTGCCGCGTGACGGAGTACCGAGCGATCAGCCTCTCGCACTCCTCGGTCCGGTTGCGGGTGTTCGGCGAGACGTGCGCCTTCTCGATCCCGGCGGCCGGGCGGCATCTCGCCACGAACGCGGCGGCGGCGGTTCTCGCCGCACGCGTCGTGGGCGTGCCGCTCGACGAGGTCGAGACTGCGATGACTAAGGCAGAGTTGCCGCCGATGCGGATGGAAACGGTCGAGAGGAGTGGAGCGACGATTTTGCTCGACGCCTACAACGCGGCGCCGAACAGCGTTCTCGCCGCCCTGGAGACCTTGATCGAGACGCCTGTCGCGGGTCGCCGTCTCGCCGTATTAGGGGAGATGAGGGAGTTGGGGGAGACCACCGAAGAGGCGCACCGCACGGTCGGTCTGGCGGCCGCCAGCCTGGACGACGTGATCTTCGTGGGGGAGACGGCGAGCCTGATGCGCGACGCGGCCGGCAAAGGCGAGGTCGGCTCTCTGGGCGACGTGCGCGTCTTTCTGGACGGATTGAAGCCCGGCGACGTGGTCCTCGTGAAGGGGAGCCGATCGCTGGGATTGGAGAGAGCCCTTGGATAACGCCCCGTCTTTTCTCAGCATCGCGTTCTGGACCGCGCTGGCCGTCTCGGCCCTTCTGACGAAGCCGATCCTGCAGACGCTCCTTCGGCTGAACAGTCGTCAGACCGTGAGCGCCCATGCGCCGGAAGGCCATCAGAAGAAGCAGGGTACGCCTACGATGGGCGGCCTGATCGTCGTAGCCGGAGTCTTGGCGGCGATGCTCGTGAGCGGCTACCGGGACGCGGCGGCGACCGTCCTGCTTCTGGGTTTCGCGGTGATCGGCTTCGTGGACGATTTCGTCGTGCCCCGGAAGTTCGTCGGGAAGCGTGGGCTCGGTTGGAAGCAGAAGATCGTGATGCAGCTCGTCGTCGCCCTGGCGGCGGCGATCCTCGCTCGCTCGAACCCCCTCTCGGTGGGAACGATCGTGCTGCTCGTCCTTTTCTTCTCGAACGCCTACAATTTCTCCGACGGGCTCGACGGTTTGGCGGGAACGATCCTGCTCGGCCTCGCCGGCGGGCTGCTCGCGCTGGGCTACGCAGGCGATATGCGAACGGCGTGGCTCGTGCCGCTTGCGGCGCTGCTGGGCGCGATCGTGCCGTTCCTCTTCGTGAACGCGCCGCCCGCGCGGGTCTTTATGGGCGACGTCGGATCGCTTCCGATCGGGGCCGTGCTGGGCTACGTGGTCGCGCAGTTCGCCCTCGGCTATCACGATCAGGGCTACGTGCTTCGGATCGGGACGCTTCCCCTCGTCGCGATCAGTCTCGTCATGGCGGCGGAGCTGATCCCGGTGCCCCTCCAGATCCTCTCGGTCAAGCTTCGGAAAAAGAGGCTCTTCCCCTATACGCCGATCCACCACGCCTTTGAGAAGGCGGGCTGGCCGGAGACGCGCGTGGTGTTCCACTTCGCGCTCGTCCAGCTTCTCCTCGCCGCCCTGGCGATGAGCCTGCTGGTAGGCCTGCCCGCGCGCTCGGGAGGGATAGGGCCGACGGTCGTGCGGCGATGAGGCGCGTCGTCGCGATGGGGCTCGGGAGAAGCGGCCTCGCCGTCGCACGGGCCGTCCGCGCACGGGGAGGCGAGGCGATCGTGGTCGACGAGAAGACCGATCTTCCCAAGCCGGAGCTGGTGACGGAGGCGAGGGCGGAAGGGATCGACGTGCGGCTCGGCTGGAACGGCGCTTTCTCGGATCTCCATCCCGACCTAGTGGTCGTCAATCCGGCGGTCGACGCGCGCCATCCGAAGCTCCAGAACGCGGGCGTCGAGCTGGTGAGCGAGGTCGAGTTCGCCTATCGGATCGCGAAGGGACCGATCGTCGCGATCACCGGGACCAACGGCAAAAGCACCACGGTCGTGATGACCTACCTCGCGCTGCGGGCCTGCGGGCTCGACCCTTTGTTGTGCGGCAACCTCTATGGCTCCGGCTATCCCGAGGCCCCGCTTACGGAGGCGGCCCTGAACGGGCGTGAGGGGCAGCCGCTGGTCGCGGAGATTTCGTCGTTCGGACTCGAATGGACGCGCGAGTTCCGCCCCCGCGCGGCGGCGATCACCACGATCAAGCCCGACCACCTCGATCGTTACGACTCGTTCGACGCGTACGCGGCGACGAAGATGCGGATCTTCGCGGGGCAGACCGCCGACGACTACGCGGTGGTACGGGCGAACGATCCCGTGGTCGTCCCGCCCTGCGGCCACGCCAACCAGTACCAGCCTCGGCATCGACGCGCCCTGGCGACGTCGGGCGACGCGCATTGCCCACACGTCCTGACCTTCGGAGCGACGGGCGAGCACGCGCGGATCGAGGAACTGGATCTCGTGGTCCTCGACACGCGCATCCCGCTCGAAGGCCTGCCTTGGAGCGAGCCGCACAACCACGCGAACGCCGCCTGCGCCGCCCTGCTCGCCTACGGTCTCCTCAAGTCCATCGACTCGCCCCTGATCGAACGGGCTCTCGCCGCGAAGCCCAAGCCGTCCGTCTTCGCCCCGCGAAAGGAGCCGGAGCCCGCCCTGCCGCCGGAGATCGTCGCGGGCTTGCGGGAATTCCGAGGGCTGGCACACCGCATGGAACTCGTCGGGACGAGGAACGGCGTGCGGGTGGTGAACAACTCCATGTGCACCAACCCCGACGCGGTGGTGAGTTCGGCGATGGCGGAGAAGAATCCGACGCACCTGCTCGTCGGAGGGATGGACAAGGGGCTTGATTTCACCCCGCTCGGACGGTTTCTCGGCGGCGGGCGGCACCGAGCCTATCTGTACGGGCGCGATGCCCGCAAGATCGACGCGGAGATGGGCAGCGGCTTTCCCGTTTTCGGCACAATGGACGAGGCGTTCCGGGCCGCCGCCGCCGAAGCGCGGCCGGGCGAAACGGTCATGCTCGCGCCGGGATGCGCCAGCGGCGACCAGTTCCGCGATTTCCGGCATCGAGGCGACGAGTTTCGGGCTTTGGCCAAGGATTGGCTTCAAAGATGAGACGCATCTCCGACCCCCTGCTTTTTGGGCTCTGTCTGCTCGCGACCCTGCTGGGCCTGTTCGTGGTGTTCGACGCGGGCTACGCCCGCTCACTCGCGAAGGACGGCGGCATGATCCCCCGGGAGTTCGTGATGCAGGTCGTGTTCCTTGTCGTCTCGGTGACTCTGGGCTTCTTCCTGGGCGGCATCCGGGCGGATCGGTGGGAGCGGGCGGCCCGTCCTCTCTGGTATGCGACCATCGTCGCCCTGATCGCGGTCGAGCTCGTGGGCGTGAGCCTCAACGGCGCGCGACGTTGGCTCGGCGTCGGCCAGTTCTCACTCCAGCCCGCCGAGTTCGCGAAGCTTACGGCGGTGGTCTACCTCGCCGTCTGTCTCTCAAACCGGAAGCCGTGGCGCCAAGTGCGCAAGCCCGCCAAGGACTTCACCCGTTGGCTCGACAAGATCGCGATCCCGAAGTTCGGGCGCGTGTGGCCGTTTATCACCGTGCTCGTGGTGGCAGGCCTTATCGAGGGCGAGCCCGACCTCGGCACGGCGGCGGTGATCCTCGCGACCGCGTTTCTGATGTTCCTTCCCGGTAAGGTCACGAAGACGTCGCTTCTCGTAGGCGTCGCCTGCGTGGCCCTCGGTGGGTTCGTCCTGGTTAAGAAGCAGCCCTACCGGGTGGAGCGGATCGTCAACCACGTCCACCGTTGGGACAAGGGCGTGTCGGACGACGCAGGCTACCAGACGACCCAGTCGGAGCAGGGCATGGCGGACGGCGGCGTGTTCGGCGTGGGGATCGGGCGGGGGCGTGCGAAGTACTTCCTGCCCGCGACCACGACGGACTTTATCGCCGCGACGATCGGGGAGGAGACAGGGCTCGTTGGAAGCCTCGGCGTTCTCGCCCTTTTAGGAGCGATCGTCCTGCGGCTCGTCACCCTGGCCCGGCGTGCGCGCTCGGAGTTCGGCGGGCTCGTTCTGTACGGTATCGCCGCATGGTTCGGCGTTCAGACCTGTACGAACTATATGATGGCGAACGGCTTCCTCCCGGCCATCGGCATCCCCTTGCCGTTCTTCTCCTCCGGCGGTTCCTCTCTCCTCGCCCTCTGGGCGGCGGTCGGGGTGGCCCAGGCGGTCTGCCTCGCTCCCGCGCGCCCGGCGGGCCGGGCTCGCGCCAAGAAGAAGGAGACCTTCCCGAACGTCGCCCCGGCGAAGAAGGCGTCGGTCCTTTGAGACTCGTTCTGACCGGGGGCGGAACGGGGGGGCACATCTACCCCGCGCTGGAGGTCGGACGCGAGTTCGACGACGTTCGCTACCTCGGTTCGTTGCGGGGGCAGGAAGGAAAGCTCTGCGCGGCCCGCGGTATCCCCTTCGAGGGTTTCGCGAGCGAACCGCTCTGGTCTCTGAGGACTCCCGCTGGATGGCGGGCCCTCGCCCGGCTTCTTCAGGCGACGCGTTCCGCGAAGACGGCGCTCCGGCGAGACCGGCCCGACGCGGTGTTCTCGACGGGGGGCTACTCGGCGGCGCCCGTCGTGGCGGCGGCACGCTCCCTGGGGGTCCCGTACGTCGTCCACGAGGGCAATTCGATGCCGGGCCGGGTCACTCGGATGTTCGCTCCGGCGGCTTCGGCGGTCTGCTGCACGTTCCGGACCACGACGGCGGGCCTCAAGGGGGCGGTGCGGACGGGCCACCCGGTTCGGCGCGAACTCCGGGAAGCCGCCCGGCGCCGGGAGGAGACCCCGCTGGGGATCGTGCTCGGGGGTTCCCAAGGCGCGAAGTACCTCAACGAAGGCGTTCCCAAGGCGGCGCGGGAGGTTGGGGGGCTCCGATGGCTCCACGCGACGGGGCCGGGGCAGTTCGAGGCGTCGAAGGAATTCGCCTTCGAGGGCTACGAGATGGTTCCCTACCTGGAGGCCGACCGGATCGCCGAGGCTTACGCCCACACGACCCTCGCGGTGGCGCGAAGCGGTTCGACGCTCGCGGAGTTCGCCGCGTTTCGGATTCCGTCCGTCCTCGTGCCGCTGCCGACGAGCGCCGACGACCACCAGCGGCAGAACGCCTACGAGTTCGAGCTGATGGGCGCGGCGACGGTGTGCGAGCAGGGAAGGGGCGACCTTGCGGCGGCGATCCGCACGTGGGTCGAGAACCCCGAAAAGCGCGAGACCGCGAAAAATGCGCTCGCCGACTGGGACGTTCCCGACGCGACGGCGCGGCTGGCCTCCATAATCAGAGAAGCCGCTCGTAAAAATGCGTAAAGCCGCCGAAATCCAGACCGCCTTCTCCCCAACCGACGCCCTCGACGGGCGACGGTCCCTTCTCCTCGTCGGCATCGGCGGCGCGGGCATGAGCGCTCTCGCTCGGATGCTCGCCCACCGGGGTTTCGCCGTGCGCGGCACGGACGCGATCGCCGGGCCGGAGACGGATCGCCTCTCGGCGGAGGGCATCGCGGTACGGATCGGCCACTCGGGCGAGGGGCTGACCTCCGACGACGCGCTCGTGGTCACCGACGCGGTCGACCTCGACGCTTCGCCGGAAGTCGCGCGGGCAAGGGAACTCGGCATTCCCCTCGTGCGGCGCTCCCAGGCCCTCGGCTGGGTCTTGAGGCCGTACAAGACGATCTGCGTCACGGGAACCCACGGCAAGACGACCACGACGGGCATGATCGGCGCGGGGCTCGCCGCGGCGGGGCTCGACCCGACGGTCGTGGTGGGGGCAGCGATCCCGCAATGGGGCGGTCCGGTGCGGGAAGGAAAGGGCGAGTGGGCCGTGGTCGAGGCCTGCGAGGCCTACGACTCGTTCCACGATCTTCGACCCGACATGGTGGTCCTCACCAATTTGGAGCTCGACCACGTCGACTTCCACGGAACCTGGGAAAACCTGAGGGATAGCGTCGTTCGGTTCGTACGCAAGCTCGACGACTCCCCGGTCGGTGGAACGTTGGTGTACTGTGCGGACGATTACGGCGCGCGGGAAATCGGGGAGATGGCCTCGGGGGGACCGTGGCACTTCGAGGTGCGAGGCTATCCCGAGGCGCGGGGACGGCTCCCGGTTCTCTCCCTCGCTGGAGAGCACAATCGAATCAACGCGGCGGGAGCCCTTATGGCCTGCGTCGAGGTCGGCGCCGAGGTCGGCTTGGCGGGAGCTGGGATCGCCGCGTTCACCGGAGCCGAGAGGCGGATGCAGCTTCTCTATGATGGAGAGGTTAGAGTCTTCGACGATTACGCCCACCATCCGACGGAGATCGAGGCGTCGTTGAAGGCCCTGAAGGAGCGGCACGAAGGCCGGCTCGTCGTCGTCTACCAGCCTCACCTCTACTCCCGTACCGAGCCGCTGATCGACGAGTTCGCCGCCGCTCTCTCTTACGCCGACCTCGTCGTGCTGACCGATATCTATCCCGCTCGCGAGGCGCCGATGCCCGGGGTGAGCAGCGCGCGCATCGCGGAGAAGGTCACGGTTCCGGTGCGCTACGTGCCGTCTCGCCACCTTCTGCCCCGCGAGCTCAAGCGGATCGTCCGAGGGGGGGACGTCGTGGTCGGCATGGGCGCGGGCAACATCGCCGAGTTCGGCCCCGCTTTCGTCAGGGAGATCCAGCGCGAGGGTAAGCGGGTCGCGGTGCTCTACGGCGGCGACTCGGCGGAGAGGGAAGTGTCGCTTCACTCAGGCCGCGCGGTGGCCGCCGCCCTGCGGCGCAAAGGCTACGACACGCGGCTTCTCGACGTAAGCGAGAGTCTGCTCGCGAAGGGCGACCTGAGCGCGCTCACCGGGCCGGATCGCCCCGACGTCTGCTTTCTCGCCGTCCACGGAACGAACGCGGAGGACGGCGCGATCCAGGGACTCCTCAAGCTGCTCCACCTGCCCTTCACCGGCTCGGGACTTGCCGCCAGCGCGGTCGCGATGGACAAGGCGGCGACCAAGCGCGTCCTCGACGCCCACGGCATCCGCACGCCCAAGGGCAAGCTCGTCACGAACGTGGACGAGCTTGTGGATTTCGAGGGTCCTTGGATCGTCAAGCCGAACGCCCAGGGCTCGACGGTGGGCCTCTCCTTCGTCGAAGACCCGGAGGCTCTGGAGTGGGCGGTGGCCCGCGCCCTCGCCTACGACGACGCGGTGCTCGTCGAGGAGTGGATCCGAGGGGTGGAGATCTCGACGCCGGTTCTGAACGACGAAGCCTTGCCGACGGTCGAGATCGCGCCCAAGAGCGAGCGGTACGACTTCGCCAGCAAGTATCTGCCCGGCGCGACGGAGGAAATCATCCCGGCGCGCCTGAGGCCGGAGACGATCAAGGAAGCCCAGCGGATCGCACTGGAGGCCCATCGCGCTCTCGGGTGTGCCGGGGCGACGCGGACGGACGCCATCGTGCGCGATCCCCATGGCGCGGCGGAGATCGTCGCGTTGGAGGTCAACACGCTGCCGGGCATGACCGCCACCAGTCTTCTTCCGAACAGCGCGGCGGCGGCGGGTATTTCCTTCGACGAGCTTTGCGAGCTATTGGTCGAGGAGGCGATGGGAGGCGTGACGAAGGGAGGCCCGTGAGCGACGCCCCGACTCGCAAGAAGACCGTTCGCAGGACGCGGGTTCGCCTGAACCCCCGTCCTTTCGTCGTTCTCGCCCTGGGAGTCAACCTAGGCGCAGGCGCCCTCTACTCGCCCCTCACCGCCGTGCGACACGTCCGCGTCGAGGGCGCGCCGCTCGCCTCTCAGAAGCGGCTTACGAACCTGCTTCAGAAGATCCGCGGCGTTCCGTGCGCTCAGGTGCACGCCCGGTCTCTGGAGTCGGAAGCCTTGCGCGATCCTGAGCTGCGTTCCGTCAGCCTGTCGCGAACGCCCTTCGGAAGCGCCGTCCTACGCGTCGAAGCCCGGCAGGCGGTCGCCCAGGTCGATCCTTCGGCGAGGATCGGCCTCACCGCGGAAGGGGTCGTCTACGAATCCTCCGTCGATCTGGGCGCTCTGCCCAAAGTTCGGATTCCGGGCGACTATCCTGGCATCGTCCTTACCTTGGGGAACGGCTGGCGCGTCACGGACGTTGCCCACCTTGCGGGGCTCGTTCGAGACCTTCCTTCGCCAAAGCCGGTGGAGATCGTTCTCGACCGCGGGGGCCGGGTGTGCTTAAATATCGGTACCGGAAGCGTCGATCTCGGCTCCTGCGAGGGACTTGACGAGAAGGTCGCCCGCCTACGCGAGATCCTCGCTCGGCAGCCCGACATTTTCGCCACGGTCCTTAAGGTCAGCCTCGTCGATGTCGACGCGCCGACCTTTACGCCCCGCCCTCCGTCTCCAAGAAAGCCATGAGCCCTTTCGTCACCCGAATCACCAAACGCGACCAGTGGGTTTGGCCCATCTCTCTGATGTGCGTCGTGCTCGGGTTCATGGTTTCGATGGCCTGGATCACGAAGTCCAACCAGAGCACCCGCTTCGGCCTGTTGGAGCCGAGCCAGCGGATCCGCGTGAGCGAGGCGACCGTCGACCCCGACGCATTCGCGGACATGAGCGCCCGGATCGAGAAGCTCACGAAGGACAACACGGAGCTTCAGAACACCCTCGCGAAGGGCAAGGGCAGCACCCAACTCCTCAACAAGCAGCTTCAGGATGCCAAGGCGGCGGCCGGATTGACGAAGGTCGAAGGGCCGGGCGTCATCGTCACCGTCCGCGACTCGGGTCGCTCAGCGGCCGACCAGGGACTGCCCCAGGAGCTTCGCGACCAAACCAATATCCACGATCTTGACGTGATGCGGATCGTGAACGAGCTGATCGCCGCCGGGGCCGAGGCCATCGCGGTGAACGACCACCGTGTCGCGGGGCTCACGTCGATCCGTTGCGTCGGGCCGGTCATCCTGGTCAACGACGTCAAGATCGCCAGCCCGGTGGTCATCAAGGCGGTGGGCGATCCGGGCACCCTCTCGGGCGGGCTCAACCTGAACGACGGCGTTCTCTCGGAAATCCGCAGCGCCGATCCCAAGATGGTGTCGATCGAGGTCGCCAAGGCCATGTCGTTGCCCGCCTACGCGGGGCGGACGGAGTTCCGGCTGGCGACGGTGCCTAAGGAGTCTACGCCTTGATCGCCGTTCCGGTCCTCGCGCTTCTCATCGGCGTCCTTCTCGCCCTCATCCTCAACGTTCAGCCGGCGAGCGGCTTCGCGGGCCAGTATCTCGCCCTCGCGTGCCTCGCGGGCCTCGATACGATCCTCGGCGGCATCCGGGGAGGGCTTGAAGACCGTTTCGAGACGGCGGTCTTCCTCAGCGGCTTCGTCGTTAACATCGTCATCGCCTTCCTGCTCGCCTTTCTGGGCGACAAGATCGGCGTCAACCTCTACCTCGTCGTGGCATTTGTGTTCGGAAACCGCATCTTCACCAATCTCAGCCTTATCCGCCGTTCCGTCGTGACCAAGGTCAACGACGAACTGGCCCGTCGTAAGCGCCAAGCTGCCCTCGCACCCTCTCCGGAGACGCCCTCTTGAAGCACGTCGCGGTTCTCGATCTCGGCACCTCACGTATCGTGTGTGCGGTCGTGGCGGCCAATCCGGACGGCGACACGAAGCTTCTCGCGCGGGCGGAGGTCCCCTGCAAAGGGCTTCGTCGGGGCGTCGTCACCGATCTTGACGAGACCGCGCACGCGGTCGACGAGGCGGTGCGCGAGGTTCAGCGTGGTCTGGGCGAAGAGCTTCCCGATCTTGTCGTGAACGTCGCGGGCTCGCACCTGGAAGGACTGACAGGCCAGGGTTACAAGCCCGTTGTGCCGCGTGGGCGCCACGTCACCTATCAGGACGTCATGGAGGTGGTCAGCCACTCCCGCTCTCTCGTCCTTCCTCCCGACCGCGAGCAGATCCAAGCGGTGCCGCGCGAGTTCCGCGTCGACGGCCTGAGGGATGTGAAGCGTCCGATCGGCATGGGCGGCGGCACCCTTGAGGCCATCACCTTTATCGTGACCGGTTCCGTCGTCGCGGTCCAGAACATCGAGCGGGCGGTCAATATGGCCGGTCGTCGCGTGGATCAGAAGGTCGCCTCCCCCCTTGCGGCGGGTCTCGGCCTGCTTTCCCAAGACGAGATCGACCACGGTGTGGCGGTGGTGGACATCGGCGCCGGCACCACCGACATCGGCATCTTCTGCGACGGCAGCATCGTTTCCGCGATCTCCCTGCCGATCAGCGCGGGAACGGTCACGAGCGATATCAGCAAGCTCTTGAACACCTCGCCCGAGGAGGCCGAACGGCTGAAGCTCGCCTACGCGGTGGCCTACGCCAAGGGAATCCCGGAGAAGGAGACGATCGAGGTGGTCCAACTCGGCAGCCACGAGCCGCGCCCTCTCCAGCGGAAGCTTCTCTGCGAGATCGTGGAGTCCCGGACCCGCGAGACGGCCACGATGATCGGCCAGTACATCGAGAAGTCGGGCCTCGCAGGGATGTTGCCGGGCGGCATGGTCCTTACGGGCGGCGGCGTCCGCCTGCGCGACCTCGATCGGGTTTTCGAAGAGGAGATGCCGCAGATGAAGATCCGCGTCGCTCCGACCGTCGAGACCGGATCCGCCGTCTCGCTGGGTCTCGCCCGCTTCGTGCTGCACTGCCACGAGGATCTCGTTCCCGCCAGCGCCCCCGAGGGTGTGAAAGGCGGCATTCGGACGCTGTTCTCGATCTTTCAGAAATAGAGAAGGAGCGGGCGAACCGGGGAAATCCGGTTCGCCCGCTCTTCTTCAACCGACCTCAGCGCGTTTTCTTCATCAAGACGTCGATGGCCGCGTCCAGCTGCGGGTCCTCGCCGCGCAGATACTGCTCGGGCGTGATGTCCACCTTTACGTCCGGCTGGCGGCCGTTGTCCTCCAGGTTCTCGCCTTCCAGCGTGAAGGCGCCGGTGCCCGGCATCCGCGCGTTCGTGCCGTCCACGAGGCGAAGGCCGCCCGTGTAGATCACGTAGCCTGGGGTGGGCATCCCGACGAGGGTCGCGAGCTTGCGCGCCTTCATCGCGGCGGGGAACATCTCCGCGTTCGAGAAGCTCGTCTCGCCCATCAGGATGGCCATCGGCAAGGCGAGGGCTTGGCCCGGACCGAGAAGAGGCGCCTCGTCGCGCAACTGGTAGTAGGCGTTCGGCTGGCGCTCCAGCACGTCGATGATCCGGTCGGAGGTGTTGCCGCCGCCGTTGTTGCGCACGTCGATGATCAGGCCCTGCTTCTCCGGCGTCTGCTCCCAGACCTGCTGGTTGAAGCGTCGTAGCTCCGCCTCGCCCATGCCCGCGATGTGGACGTAGGTCAGCTTGCCGCCGGAACGCGCCTCGACGTGTTGGCGGCGCGCCTCCAGGAGGTTTTGGAACACGACCGCGCCGAAAGCGGCGGGGCTCATCGCCCGGTACTTGACCGCGCGCTCCTTGCCGTCCGCGCCCTGAACCGTCAACGTCACCTCGCGGCCGGTCTGCTCGTTCAGGACATCGCGGTAGAGGGCCTCGTCGGCTTGGACCGTTTTGCCGTTGACCTTGGTGACGATCTCGCCGGGCGTGAGCTTCGTCTTGGCGAACGAGCCCGGCGTTCCGACGGGAACCTCCTTGACCTTCAGGCCGGGGCCGCTGTAGTTCGGGTCCCAGGTGAAGCCGAGGTGGGCGCTCGACTGGCTCGGCGGGTTGCCGGGACCGGCGGAGACCTCACTGTGGCTCGATTCCAGCTCACCGATCATCATGTTCAGCACCGTCGCCATCTCGTTCCGGTGGCCGACGCTCGGTAGGAACTTGACGTACCGCTGGCGCAGGGCGGGGAAGTCGCGACCGTGGAAGTTCGGATCGTAGAATCCGCGGTTGTAGGCGCGCCAGAGCTGGTCGTACGCGGCCTTGCGCTCGGCCTTGAGGTCGTGGGTCCAGTCCGCGCGGAAGGCGACCGTCTCGTTCGGGTTGCCCGGACGACGGACGTTCATCACGTTCATCGTGCCGCCGCGCAGGTAGACGATGGCGTTGCCGTCGTCGCTGAACACGAAGCCCTGAACGGGACCGCTGCCTGCGGCGGCGCCGAGGCCGCCGGGAAAGTTCCGGCGGCGGGGCGGCTCCGTGGAGGCGGGGGTAGCGTCGCCGCTCGCCTGGACGACGCGCTGGGGATTCTCGCCGGAGAACGGCGCTTTCCAAAGGTCGCCGCCCGCGAGGAACCAGATATCGCCCGTTTGCCGGTCGACCTCGATCCCGTCGGGCGCTTGGTCGTTGAGCTTACGGATGCGCTGGTCGATAGCGGTGTAATCGATCTCGACCTTGACCGGCGCGGTGGGCGCGGCGTACTTCATCTCGACCTCGGCGGCGACCGTCGCCTCGGGCTGGAGAGCGATGGCGTAGAGGCCGTCGCCGTCCCGGTCGCTCCGCATCAGCAGGTACCGGCCGTCCGGGGTCCACTTCGGCGCGCCGTGGTTCGCGGAAAGACGGGTGACGTTGGTCGACTTGCCGGTGGTCGCGTCGAGGATGAACACGTCCGTGGTCGAGTCCCAGTAGTAGTAGCCGCTCCGGCGCAGAACGTTCAGGTAGGCGACGTAGCGGCCGTCGGGCGACCAGTCGTAAGGGGCGGAGCCCTGTCCCGGCTGGCTCAGGACGCGTGTCGGCGTTCCACCCGCGACCGGTACGGTGTAGATGCCGCCGTCGGCGCCGGTCTGCCAGAACGAGACCTTCGTCTTGTCGGGGGTTAGGCGCACGTCGGCGACGTCGCCGCCCAGGGAGACGGGCGTGACCGCCTTGGTCGTCACGTCCATGCGGAACAGGCGGGAGGGACCGTTCCGGTCGCTCACGAAATAGAGGCCCTTGCCGTCGGGAGCCCAGAGAGGCTGCTCATCGAGCCCCGCCCAGTCCGAGAGCTGGGTCGCGTCGTTGGCGTTCGGCCCCGTGCCCTTCTTGACCGGTACGGTCCAGAGCTCGTTGCGCACGACGAAGGCGAAGGTGTCGCCCTTGGGGCTGAGGGTCGCGTCGGTCACCCCGTTGGTGAGGGTCAGCCGCTCCTCTTGGCTCGTCTTGTCGTCGAGGGTGGCGCGAAGGGCGATCTTCTCCGGCTTGCCGCCGTCGAGGCCCATCGTGTAGACGTCGCCGTCCACCTCGAACGCGGCGAGGGGCGCCTTCTCCGCGACGGTGAGGAACCGCGGCCCTTCGCCGACGAACTCCGTCAGCCGGTTCTGGCCGCCCTTGCCGTCCACCGCGTAGACGTTGGGGGTCCGCTTCACGTTGTCGACCCACTTGCCGATGCTCTTGCCAAGCGGCGAGGAGGAGGGCGTCTTCTCGCCCACGGTGACGCACAGCATCCTTCCCGCTTCGGTAAGGCCGGGCCAGAGGTGCTGGAAGCCGGTGTCCGCAACCCGAGTGCGCGCGCCGGTCGCGAGGTCGTAGCGCCAGAGCTGCGAGGCCTGCGAACCCTCGTAGCGGGGGCGGGTCCAGGGGAACCCGAAGCGCTGGTAGAGGACGCCCTTGCCGTCCGGGGTGAACCGGGGCGAACCGACGCTCATCATGTCGAGGAAGATCTGCCTCGTCTTTCCGGTGGCGACGTCGATCGTCATGACGCCGTTGAGGCTGGAGTCGCGCTTACCCGCGAGGAGGATGGTCTTGCCGTCGGCGGACCAGTCGCTGGGAACGTCGCTGCCGGTGTACCAGGTGAGCCGCGTCGTGGGGCCGCCCTCGCTGGGCACGATGTAGACGTCGTTGTTGCCCGAACGGTTGCTGGCGAAGGCGATGTACTGCCCGTCCGGCGACCAGACGGGATTGTCGTCCATCTCGACGTTGTTCGTCACCGGGACGGCGCGTCCGCCCTTGGCGGGAACGGTCCATACGTCGCCTTGGTAGCTGAAGGCGAGGCGAGAAGCGTCGGGGGAGAGGGCGAGCGACCGGGCGCCGATCAGCGGTGGCGCGGTGGGCGAAGGAAGCTGGCTTGTGAGAGCGGGGAGGTAGGGGAGAGAGGCGAGCATGGCTCGCGAGAAACATACGCGGAACGTTAAGAAAAGGGTTCCCTTCGCGCGCACGCAGGACTCTGACAGGACCAGAATAGATCGGTGCGCCGACTTATCGTTTTGAGGATGCTGCTCGCCGGCTGCGCGAAGTCCGATCCGGTCGAGCCGATGAGGGCGGGTTCGACCGGCAAGGCGGCGATCTCGCCGAACTACGTCCCGTTCATGCCGCCGACGGATTCGGCGGACCGTACCCGGTAAGTGGGGAAGCGCGGGCGTGGCGCCTGCGCCACAATAGGAAGGTGGATCGCCTGAACCCGGAGGGAATCCCGCGCAACCAACTTGCCTTCGTCCTCACCCAGCCTCGCCGGGTGCGCGAGGCGCGGCGCATCGACGCCTGCCTGCTCTGCCGACGCGCGAGCGTGAACGACGCGGGGCTCTGCGAGATCTGCTACTCCATGCTGGACGGCGAGGAGCTTCGCCTCGCAACCCGCTGGACCGTCGGCGGCGGACCCTAGATGGTCCTTCTGTTCGCGATCGGTCTTGTGTTCGGCATCGTCTGCGGCTATGCTTGGGCCACCCGAAAGCGGAAGCCGCCTTTTCTGCTCCAACTCGAGTACTGGGTCTACCTGCCCGGGGAAGCGATGCCGCCGCAGGACGAGACGATGACGCGCCTGATCGACTCCGGGGCGATCGGCGCTCCGGAGGCTCTGCTGTTCTCGGACGTCCGGCTCCACGTCGCCCTCGTCCTGCGCTCGAAAAACGCCCACGTCTTCCGGCCCGACCTCCTCGCGCCCTACGTCGATGCGACGCCCGAACAGTTGGCGACCCTGGCGGCCGCGAAGTCGCTCGCTAAGATCCGCTTCCTGAGCGAGCAGCCCGTGTCAGATCGGCGCTATCTCAGGTTTCTCCCCCAACTCGCCCGAACCGTAGCCGCCCTCGGCGACGGAAGCCTCGTCTACGATCCCGTTGGGGAACGCCTGCTGTCGCCCGAGGCGCTGAGGAAGGGAGATCCGGGGCCGAACGTCCGCTGGGTGGCCGCCCCTTCCGGCGGCCACGTCGAGACGCTCGGGCTCAAGAAGGTCGGGCTGGGAGAGATCCGCACGTATCCGATCCCTGCCGACGAGCGGTGGATCGCGACCGAAGTGGTCGAGCTGGTCGCCGCCGAGGCCTGGAAGAAAGGCGAGTTATCCCCCAGCGTCGATGTCCACGCCTTCGAGGATCGCTTCCGGATCGATCTGACGGTGGAGAAAGACGGCGTCGCATCGGCGCGCATCCACCGTATCCAGGCGATCTAGGGGCGCGACACCCTGGAGAGCGCCGTCACGGTTGGGTTTACTCTCCCCATGACCAGCGTCCGTCTTATCCCCTGCCTCGACATCAAGGACGGGCGGGTGGTGAAGGGGGTCAACTTCGTGGGTCTGCGGGACGCGGGCGATCCCGTGGACCTCGCTCGCTTTTACGACGCCGAGGGTGCGGACGAGCTGGTGTTCCTCGACATCACCGCCAGTCACGAGGAGCGTGCGCCCGTCGTTCGCCTCGCGGAGCGGGTCGCGGAAACGCTGTTCATTCCCTTTACCGTCGGCGGAGGGCTTCGGAAGGTCGAAGACGTGCGGGAGGCCCTGCTCGCGGGCGCCGACAAGGTGTCGCTCAACACCGCCGCCATCCAGCGCCCTGAGCTCGTCGCGGAATGCGCCTCCCGGTTTGGAGCCCAGTGTATCGTCGTCGCGATCGACGCGCGACGACGGGCGGAAGGCGGTTGGGAGGTCTACACCCACGGAGGTCGACGCCCGACCGGGCTCGATGCGGTGGAGTGGGCCCAGAAGGTGGTAGGCCTTGGCTCGGGTGAGATCCTGCTCACCTCGATGGACGGCGACGGCACCCAGGCGGGATACGATCTGGAGCTTACGCGGGCGGTGAGCGAGGCGGTCGGCGTGCCGGTGATCGCCAGCGGCGGCGCGGGCCAGCCCTCTCACCTGGTGGACGCGGTGCGAGAGGGCAAGGCCGACGCCGTGCTCCTCGCCTCCATCGTCCACGACGGCGTCTATCGCGTTCGCGACCTTAAGGCTCACATGGCGGACGCGGGCCTTCCGATGCGGCTGGTCTAGCGGTCTGGCGTCTTTACGGGAACGATGGGCGTCGTCGGGCGGGTGCGGGGAACCCGGAAGTCGTACGAGCGGGTCTGGCCGGTAGTGTTGTACTTGCCCTCGTAACGCCAGGGATTGCCGCCGAAGGTCCGGTCGATCAGGGCGAAAAGCCGGGGATCGTATGCCTTGAGACCCTCCCGGTTGATCACATGGTTGTGAACGCCGCTTTCCTCTTCACCCCAGCGGGCGCAGTCGAAGTACATCTGGACGCCCTCGGCGAAGTACTCTGCCTCCGCACCGATTCCGTAGGTCTTCTTCCATAGGCCCGCCGTCTTCGCGTGTTCGTACGCCGCGCGCAGCTCGGGCCGGAACTTCGGGTCGATGCGTCCGAAGGCGTAGCGGTCGAGGGTATGCGAGAACTCGTGGAGGTAGATGCACTCGCCCCGGTAGCGGTCGTCCTCGTACTCTAGGATGTTCTCCTCGCCACCGCTCGCCGTCTTGCCGCCCATACCCCGGGCGCGCTTATCCCAATCCATGTTCGGATCGTTGCGCTGGAAGGCGAGTTCGGGGAGCGCGGTCTGTCCCTCTTCGTCCGCGATGATGGAGTAGTGGGTTCCACCCTTGACGAGGGTCGGCATCACCTGCGGGTCGCACTTGGCGAGGAACCTGTCGAACACCGCGACGAGCTTGTGGAACGCCCGATCGTCCACCTTGTCGTCGCCGAGGATCGGCATCCCCTTGTAGTAGGCGCACTTGGTATAGAAGCCCTGCCTCAACGCCTCGGGCGGCGCTTCCAAAGGATCGTTCGTTCCCGTCGTGCGCGCCGGATCGAGGGGCGTCTGCCCAAGGACGGCGAAGAGGAGAGCCGGAGCGAGAAGCGTCATGCCTAGCCTTGGGATCGTTCGATGTTGAACGATCCTAAGGCATTGTAACGCAGAAAAGCCCTGGTGACCGAAAGGCTTTTCAGTCGATCGTTACGAAGCGCACGATCTCGAACCGCTTCTTCTCGATCTCGAAGGAGAACCGGATCGGCACCGTGCCCCGGGCGTTCGCGGGGACGAAGAGGCCGAAGCTCTCGGGGAGACCGAGTCGCGGCTCGAAGCGGCGCAGGGTCTGCGTGTCGTCGCCGTTGAGGATGCGGTAGCCCTGAGGCGCGCTCAAGTCGACCTTGCCCGAAAGAGAGCGGCGGGTGTTGCCAAAGATCGTGTAGCCTAGGCGCAGGGAACGGTCCTTGTCGCTCGTCCGGAGCCGCGTCTCGTTCAGCGTGACGTCGGCAGGAGGCGCGATCCGGTAGCTCGCCTGGACGATCGAAGGCACCCCATCTGCGCCGGTCAGCGTGGCGCGGGCGATTCGGTAGCCGAGCGAGGCGCCGGGCTGGACGCCGGTCTTGTACTCGATCCGGACGCTCTTCTTGCCGTTGGGGATGATGGGGGCCTCGGACGCGCTGGTGGCCTCGCGTCCGAGACCTTCCGTGCGGAGGGCGATGCGCTTGGGCAACGCGTCTCCAGAGAGGCTGAACCGGATCGCGAGACCGTCGCCCGGCACCACGGGGATGTCGTTGAAATCGACCTTCGCTTTGAGTCCGGCGGACAAGGCGGCGGCCCGCTCCCGGCTGAGCGTGAGGGGCGCGAGGGCGCGCGGCTCGTTCGCGGGAAGGGAAGGTTCGTCGGCGCGGATCACGTCGATCCGCGCCGCGAACCGGCCGTCTTTGAGGGGGAGCAGCCCAAGGCCGGGATCGACGATCGACGCTTCGATCGTCCCATCGGGACCGACCGCCACCGAACTCGCCACCTCAAGGTTCGGGATCTCGCGATAGGTGGGACCGGCGACGTTGGTCGCGTCGAGAAGCCGCAGCTTGACGAACGGCTTGCCGTCGCGTACGCCGATGCGCGCTTCCAGGTTGTTCGAGCCGACGAGCCAGCCGTCGCCGTCCGGGTCGACGCTCAGCAACAGATCCTTGCCCGCCGCTCCCGACGCCGCGACGTGGATCGTTCCGGGTTCCCACTGCAGGAAGGTCTTGACCTCTCCCGAGCCTCCTAGGGGATCCCACTCCTCTTCCTCGATCCGCCCGTCGATCTTCGGGGTGAGCCGGATGCGGTTCGTCTCCGCGACCAAAGGGGCTTGCCGAAGGTCGAGCGCGGCCTGAGCGGGCGTCTGGGGAAGCGCCGTCTGGGGGAGCGTAGGGTCTTGGAACAGGAGCAGAAGGAGCGGCGACATCGGGTCTATGGTCTATACCCCGTTTGGAGCGGTTCGTTTAGGCTGGTCCGTTCAAGATGGGCCAGCCACGAGCCTGCCGACAAAGCAGAGGGAGCCTTCCTCTTGACGAGGAAGGCTCCCGAGGGTTACGCCGGCAGGGAGGCTTAGTCTTGCTTGTACTTGCGGATAAACGCGGGCACGTCGAGGTCGCCCTCGTCGAGCACGTCGCTGGACGTCACCGGCTGGGTGCGGGGAGCGGGGGCGGTTTCGACCGGCTTGGGCTCCATCACGGGGACGGCGGTGGAGGAGGGGCGGTTGAACGACGGCACGTCCAGGCTAGAGGCGACCGGCGCGGAGGGGGCGGGCGCGGTCTTGCCGAACGCCGCCTCGGAGGCTTTGCGGCCCTCGCGGGTGTACGGGTTGAAGCCGGTCGCAAGGACGGTCACGCGGACGTGGCCTTCCATCTCCGGATCGATGACGGTGCCGAAGTAGATGTTCGCGTCGTCGCCGTCGCAGAGATCCTGGATGTAGTTCATCGCCTCGTTCGCCTCGGCCAGCGTGAGGTCCTCGCCGCTGGTGATGTTCACGAGGAGGCCCTTGGCGCCGTGGATCGTCTGCTCGAGGAGCGGGCTGTTGGTCGCGCTCTGCGCGGCTTGGAGCGCGCGCTGCTCGCCGACGCCGTAGCCGATGCCCATGAGAGCGGGGCCCGCCTCCGCCATGACCGCGCGGACGTCCGCGAAGTCGACGTTGATCTGGCCGGGGATCGTGATGATGTCCGAGATGCCCTGGACGCCCTGCCGCAGAACGTCGTCCGCGACGCGGAACGCCTCGACGAGGGTCGTTTTGCGTTCGACCACCGAGAGGAGCTTGTCGTTGGGGATCGTGATGATGGTGTCGACGCGGCCCATCAGGCTGGTGACGCCCTGATCGGCGAGGCGCTGTCGCTTCGGACCCTCGAACGAGAAGGGGCGGGTGACGACGGCGACCGTGAGCGCGCCGATCTCACGGGCGAGGTCGGCGATGACGCTGGCCGCGCCGGTACCGGTGCCGCCACCCATGCCGGCGGTGATGAACACCATGTCCGCGCCTTCGAGGGCCTTACGGATCTCGTTGCGGGACTCCTCCGCCGCGCCTTTGCCGACCTCGGGGTTGCCCCCGGCGCCCAAGCCGCGCGTAAGGTTCGCACCGAGCTGGATCTTCTGATCCGCCGGCGAGTGGTGGAGAACCTGGAAGTCCGAGTTCATCGCGATAAACTCGACCCCTTGGATTCCGCTCTCGATCATGCGCTGGACCGCGTTGCTGCCCCCACCGCCGACGCCGATGACCTTGATGACTGCGTTTCCGACGCTCATAATTACCTGTACCCTCCGTGGCGTCCCTATTCTAGACCGGATAGGTCGGAAAGTGCAAATCGGTTGATATCAATGTGCTAGGCGGCGCGTACCTGGGCGACGAACTCGACGTCCGCGCGGGCCGCGATCTCGCTGTAGGCGAGGACGCTCAGCTTAGGCAGAGATCGGTCGAGGAGTCGCTTGAGGGGGAGGCGTAGGCCCGACGAGCAGATCAGAACCGCTTGATATCCTTGCGACAGCGCGCCCTCTACGCTCGCGTTGAGCCGCTCGAGCAGGTTCGCCTGCTTCTGCGGGTCGAGGACGAGCGACGAGCCGTAGGTGCTGACCGAAACCGCCTCGCTCAGCTCGCGCTCCAACGCGGGCTCCAGCGTGATGCAGAAGAGGCGGTTCTCGGGATCGACGTGCTGCCGCGTGATCGTGCGGGCGATGGCGGAGCGGACCAGCTCGCCGAGCTGCTCGGGGTCCTTCACCCGCTTGGCGTAGTCGGCCATCGTTTCCAGGATCGTCGGCAGGTCGCGGATGGGGATCCGCTCGCGTAGGAGGTGCTGAAGCACCTTCTGCACGTCGCCGATCGCAAGGACCTGCGGGACCAGTTCGGCCACCACCGCCTCGTTCTCCTCCTTCGCCTTGTCGACGAGCTTCTGCACATCCTGTCGGGTGAGGAGTTCGGCGGCGTAGGTCTTGATCAGCTCCGCGAGATGGGTGGAGATCACGGTGGAGGGGTCGATGACGGTGTAGCCCGCGCCTTCGGCGGCGGCCTTCTGCGAGGCGTCGATCCACAGCGCGTCAAGGTTGAAGACGGGGTCCTTCGCGGGCGTGCCGGAGATGGGATAGAGCACCGCGCCGCTGTCGACCGCGAGGAAGCCCTGCGGGTCGCACGAGGATCGAGCGACCTCCTCGCCCCGGATCTTGATGGCGTAATCGTTCTGCCCCAGGGAATAGGAGTCGCAGATCCGCACCTTCGGGATCACGTAGCCCAGTTCCATCGCGGTCTGTCGGCGTACGGCGGCGATCCCCTCGGTCAGATCGCCGCCCGAGCGGACGTCGGCGAGGCCGAGGAGATTGAATCCCACCTCGATCTCGATGGCGTCCACCGCGAGGAGGGCAAGGGCCTCCTCGGGGCCGGTCGGTTTGGGCGGCTCGACCATCGCGGGGGCTTCCGGCTCCGGCGCTTTCTTCGTGTTATCGAGGATCTTGAGCGTGTCGGGATTCTTTCCCAGGTAGCGCGCGGTGCCGAAGCAGGCCCCGGCGGCGAGAAGGAAGATCGTGGCGGGGAAGCCCGGCACCAGGGCGAGGGCGGCCAGGGCGGCGGAGGCGATCTGGAGGGCCTTGGGCTGGTTGAAGACCTGCGAGATCACCTCGCCGCCCATGCTTCGCTCCTGGCCCGCCCGGGTGACCATAAGGCCGCTCGCGGTCGAGATGAGCAAGGCCGGCATCTGAGCCACGAGACCCTCGCCCACGGAGAGCATGGTGTACTGCTTCAGGATCGACATGAAGTCGCCCCCGCCTTTCATGAAGCCGATCGCGAAGCCGGCGACGATGTTGACCGTGATGATGAGGATGGCGGCGACGGCGTCGCCCTTCACGAACTTCGAGGCGCCGTCCATCGCGCCGTAGAAATCGGCTTCCTTGCGGACGCGCTTGCGCCGCTCCCGGGCTTGGTTCTCGTCGATCACGCCCGCGTTCAGCTCCGCGTCGATCGCCATCTGGTTGCCGGGGATCGCGTCGAGGGTGAACCGGGCGACGACCTCCGAGACGCGCTCCGAGCCCTTCGTGATGACCATGAACTGGACGATCACGAGGATCAGGAACGCGACGAAGCCGACGACCGGGTCACCCCCCATCACGAAGTCGCCGAAGGTGCCGATGACGTGGCCCGCGTCGCCCGTGCCCAGGATCAGCTTCGTCGCCGCCACGCTCAGGGCGAGGCGGAAGATCGTGGTGACCAGGAGCAAGGAAGGGAAGACGGAGAACTGGAGCGGGTCGTTGATGTTGACCGCCATCAGCACGATGACCACGGAGATCGTCATCGCCCCCACCAAGCCCACGTCGAGAAGCCAGTGGGGCATGGGGAGCATCAGCATCCCCACCACCGCGAGGAGGCCGAGTCCGACGAGGACATCCGTGTTCTTGAGAAGCTTGGGCAGAAGGGCCATAGGACGGGCTATCTGCATGGTCGGCGCCGGATCGTCAGATCTTTAGCCTTTTCCTCCCTTGCCTTTGGTGAACGGCATAAGAGATCTCAAAGGTCGCGGGGCTTGGCACGCTTCGTGAAGGGAGAAGGGCAATGCCGAATCTTCTTCAACCCATCGAAGCGCTTATGGGGCGGGGCCGCTGGCTCGACGCCCAGTCCGCCTGCCGCGCCCTCCTCTTCGATCGTCCGACCGACGCGCGGCTCCACGCCTACGAGGGTCTCTGTCTTTTCCGGCTCGGCGACTTCGCCGCCGCCGAGCCGTGCTTTATGCGGGCGACCGCCCTCGATCCCGCCTTCGTCGACGCTGGGGTGAAGCGATGCCAGTGCCTCGAACGCATGGGACGGTTCGACGCCATGCTCGAACTCGCCCGCGAGTGGCAACGGAAGAAGCCTTCGGAGGCGACGCTCGCGCTTTTGATCCGTAGCCACGGCCAGCGGGGCGACATGAGCCGGACCGAAAGCTGGGAGGTCGGGGTGCGACGCCACCGCGCGATCGAGTACGCCGCATAAAGGTTCGGTGAAGGCGAGCCGATCGCTGGGCCAAAGGTCCTGACGTTTCGCACTGTTGCGCGTTTAATCCAAGAGAGGCGAACGATGGCGACTTTGGAAGAGATCGAGATGGCGATGCGACGGGCGAACTGGACCGAGGGGGCGCGGCTCAGCCGCGAACTTCTGATGGGCCGTCCGACCGATGCGAAGATCCATGCCTACGAGGGCCTGTGCTTTTTCCGGCTGGGCCAGTTCGACCAAGCGGAACCGTGCTTCATGCGGGCGACCGCCCTCGACCCGAAATTCGTGGACGCGGGCATCAAACGATGCCAGTGCCTCGACCGGATGCGTCGCTACGACGAGGCCCTCGCCCTCGCGCGGGAGTGGATCGTCCACCGACCGGGCGATCCGGCCCTGAACGCGATCGTGGACGTTCACCATTACCGTGCGAACCCGCGCCGCACGGAAGGCTGGGAGATATCGGCGCAGTCGATGGGGCGCGCTCACTTCGCTTCGGATCTTTAAGCTCTCTCCCGGAACGTTCGCTAGGGCCTACGCTTCGTTCAGGCTGACCGTGTCGCGAAGGCCGAGTCGACTCGTTTCAACGGGGGAGTTGACTTCGATAAGGACGCCGCCTGGGCACTTGAAGTAGAAGGTGAAACGGCCATGCTCCTCCCGGGGAGTCTCGGGATCGAAGCCGCCTTCCCGAAGGCGATCGTTCATCTCGACGACCGCCTCGTGGCTGTCGAGCATGAAGCCGATGTGAAAGATCTTCGGGTATTCCGCGTCCTTCACCTGGAACAGGGAGACTAACGAGCCGGCGTCGTCGGTCATAAACGTCATCTTCGGGCTCGGCGAGCCAGGGAGGCGGGTGAAACCGAAGTACCGCTCGAACATGGCGGCGGTCTCGGACACCTCGGTGACGCCGAGATTGATGTGGTTGACCTTCATCGTCGCTCACCGATCTGGACGACGTCGCTGCGGGTCTCTAGGGTTGCCATGGTTCGGGTTTCTCCGGCCCGAGGGCTTTCCAGCGCCTCAGGCCAAGCGGGTCCATGATCATACGCGGTGGGGAGCTTTCTCTCTCGTGCGTACCGTTCGGGGACGCGGCCTCAACGACGGATCCCGCGGCGGCGATATCGTTTTAGAACAGGATCTTGTCCAGGCCGGTGGTGACGCCGGTCATGGTCGTCGCTCGTCGGGCGGCGAGGCGGACGCCGGGCATGAAGCTGGCGCGGTCCATCGAGTCGTGGCGGATGGTGAGCGATTCGCCGGGCGCGCCGAACATGACCGCCTGGTGTGCGAGGTAGCCCGGCAACCGGACGGAGTGGACGGGCACGCCGACCACGTCCGCGCCGCGCGCCCCTTCCGCCTTGAGGAAAGGTTTCGGAAGCTCCATTGGGGCATCGCGCCGCGCCTCGGAGATCAGGCGAGCGGTGAGCATCGCGGTGCCGCTCGGCGCGTCCTCCTTGCGCTCGTGGTGGAGCTCCAAGATTTCGACATCGGGCATCCAAGCGGCGGCCATCTCCGCGAAGCGCATCATCAGCACCGCCCCGATGCTGAAGTTAGGGACGATCAGAACGCCCTTACCCGCCGCTTCGCTCGCCCGCTCGATCCGGTCCAGGGAATCGGGCGTGAGGCCCGTGCTGCCGATCACGACCGCCGCCCCCCGCTCCAGAGCCGCCTCCGCGTGGTCGGCGGCGACGGAATGGTGGCTGAGGTCGATCAGCACGTCGAAGGGGGTCTCGTCGAGCGCGTCCTTCAGAATGAGCGAAGGACCGCCGAATTCCGCCGCGTTCCGGCCCGCATCCCGCCGCGCGGTGGCGAGCACGATCTCGAAACCGTGCTCGGGCGTGAGGGCCTTGAACGCCTCGCGGCCCATCCGCCCGCCCGCCCCCGTCAAAGCCACCCGAATCGTCCGTTCGTCCATCTTGCGTAAAGGGTACTTTCCCGCGATGGATGAGAGCTTCGAAGCCGCCCGGGATCGAATCGTCGCGACGATGTCGATGGCGCAAGAGGATCTATTGGGTTTCGAGTGCGATCTAGAGCACGGCTTAGAGAGAAGCGAGGTTTTGGCGTCTTGGAAGATCGTCCGCACCGGAGATCCGCAGCGGACGTTCCTCGTCCATGCGCGAGCCAGCTCGGGAGACTCCGATCAGGTCGAACGCGCCCTCTGGACCGCATACGAGCGGCACGTCCGCTACGAGGGCGATGACTTGCGGGCGACAAATCGCGAAGAGCGACGGATCGTTCTAAACTTCGCTACTCGCGCGTTCCAGATTGCAAGCCTCGCGGTAAGTGGCGAAATCACGGTTGAACTCCCCTGATCTCCTGCCCGGTACCCTTTCCCCATGTTTCGCCGTTTGATGGAGCGCGTCGACCGGATGATGGGCCGGGGGGTGATCGACGAGCAGTTCTACGAGGAGCTGGAGGAGGCGCTGCTCGCGGTCGACACCAACGTCCACACCACCCATGAGATCCTTGAGGAGCTACGCCATGCCGTCCGTGACGAGAAGGTGACGGAGCCGGAGGCGATCAAGGAGCGGCTCAAGCGGTCGATCACCGATCGCTTCCAGCAGAAGGGTGCGGCGGGTCTCGACATCAACGACGAGAATCCCACCGTCTGGATCTTCGTCGGGGTGAACGGCGTGGGGAAGACCACCACCATCGGCAAGGTGGCCCACCTTCTGCACCGACGAGGTTTCAAAACGCTTATGGCGGCGGGCGACACATTTCGGGCGGCGGCGGGCGAACAGCTGGAGATCTGGGCAGAGCGAACGGAGAGCGAGATCGTGCGCAACAAGCCGGGAGCCGACCCCGCCGCCGTCGTGTTCGACGCGATCACGGCGGCCAAATCGCGGGGCGTCGACTTCGTCCTCGCCGACACCGCCGGGCGCCAGCACGCCAAGGGCGGCCTTATGGCGGAACTGCAGAAGACGATCCGCTCGGCGGAGAAGGCCCTTGGGCGGCGTCCCGACGAGGTGCTGCTCGTCCTCGACGCGAACACAGGACAGAACGCGATCCGCCAAGCGGAGGAGTTCACCAAGTCGGCGGGCGTCACCGGCCTTGTGCTCACCAAGCTCGACGGCACGGCGCGGGGCGGCGCCCTCATCGGGGTGTACGACCGTTTGAAGGTGCCGATCAAGCTCGTCGGTACGGGTGAAAAGGCGGAGAACCTGAAAGATTTCCGGCCAGCCGAGTTCGCGTCGAGCCTCTTCGATTGATCCAGACGTTCACGTCTTACCTGCAGGTTCTTAGGATGGATGTTTGGAAAGGTTCTCGGGATTTCGCTTAGCCCAAAGGTCTTGTGTCGTGCCGCGACTTACAGGCTTTTTGCGCGAACGAACGCAATCCTTCCTCCACGGACCTCGCAAGTCGTCCACCGTGAACAAACTGGAGTCTCTGCTTGGGCGGTCTCTTTTACGGATCGCATGCCTACCGTCATCAACTTTGTCAGGGCCGTGTGGAACGACCTATGTGGGCAAGGAAGAAAACGACACATGGGTGGGAAAATGACGATGACGACGATGATTCGGCCAGAGGGCCTTCGCGCGGTACGACTGACGAAGCGGGAGATCGAGGTCTTGAGCCTTATCGCCCAGGGACACAGCAGCAAAGAGGCGGCCGACAGCCTCTACGTTTCGAAGCGCACGGTGGATTTCCACTTGGCCAATATCTACGACAAGCTCCAGGTGAACAACCGGGTGCAGGCGTTCCGTGCGGCGACCCGCCTGGGACTGATCCCCTTCGAGCCGAGCTTCGGCGCACCCCGCGCGGCGTAGGTCACGCGGCGGGAACCTAAGGGAAAGGAGAGGGCGAAGGGGCGCAGACCGGAAAAGGCCTGCGCCCCTTTCGTCGTGCCACAATGGCCCATGGCGCAAATCCGCTACGTCGACGGTCGCGCGCTGCGCGCGGTACGACCCGAGGGCGCGATCCACCTGCGCCTAGAGATCGAAGACGAACTCTGCATCCCGAACGCGCGGGTCCGGCGGGCCTTTCCGCTGAGTTCTCCCAGCGCGTACCTGTCGCTTCAGGGCGCAGACGGCAAGGAGATCGCGATGCTCCGTGGACTGGACGAGGTCGAACCCGCCTCACGGCGCCTCCTCGACGAGGAACTCGACCGCCGCTACTTCACGCCGCGCATCGAGCGGATCGAGGCCTTACGGCAGGACGCGGGGATGTGGCGCTTCGACGTGACGACCCAGCGGGGACGGACGGAGTTCTTCGTCCGCAACTGGCGCGACTCGGCGGTCGAGATCGCCTCGGGCCGTTGGCAGATTATGAGCGTCGACGGCGGTCGCTTCGAGATCGCGAACCTGGGGGCTCTCGATCCGGTAAGCCTTCGCCTTCTTGACCAACTCATGTGATGTTGGCGTGGCTGTATCCCGCACGGTGCGCACTGTGCGACCGCGTCGGGCTTCCGTCCGTCTGCGACGATTGTCGCGCCGAGATGGTCTGCTCCGCGCCCACGCGGGGCGACGTGGCTCCGCTCGCCTTCCGGGCGAGCGTCTACACCTACGAGGGGCGCCCCGCCCAGGCGGTTCGCCGCCTGAAATACAACCGGGCCACCGCGCTGGCCGACTTTATGGCCAGGGCTCTGGCTCCCCGGATCGCGGAACTGGCCGACGATCTGGTCGTGCCGGTACCGATCCATCCCCGGCGACGGGGAGAGCGCGGTTTCAACCAAGCCGAACTGCTCTGCGCGGGCGATCATGGATGTGAGATCTCAACCCGTGCGCTCCGGCGCGTTCGCATGACGCCGCCCCAAGCCTCGCTTCCGATGGCGGAGCGAGCGGACAACCTTCGAGGAGCCTTCGTCGCCGACCCGCTCGTCGCGGGGAAGCGCGTGCTCCTCGTCGACGACGTGCTGACCTCAGGCCACACGGCCCGCGCGTGTGCCGCCGCTCTGATCGAGGCGGGAGCGAAGGAAGTCGGGGTCTTAGCGTTCGCGGGGGGCGACGGGGTCTAACCGCTCGACGCGTCGCCCTCGTTCAAGCCCGAAAGGAACGCCGAGGCCACGAGTGGGTCGAACTTCGTTCCGGAGAGGCGGCGAATTTCCGCGAGGGCGTCCTCTTTAGGCCAAGCCGCCTTATAGGGCCGTGCCGTGACCAGGGCGTCGTAGACGTCGCAGACCGCCACGATGCGGCCCACCAGCGGGATCGCCTCGCCGTGAAGACCGTTCGGGTATCCCGTTCCGTTCCAGTTCTCGTGGTGGGTGAGCGCGATAGCGTGGGCGGTGCGGAGCAGGGGATGGGAGCCTCCGTCCAGCATCCGGGCGCCGAGGGCGACGTGGGTCTGCATCTCCGCGCGCTCCTCAAGGGTGAGGTCTCCCGCCTTGTTCAGGATCGCGTCGGGAATGCCCACCTTGCCGAGATCGTGGAGGGTCGCCGCCAGCTCAAGGCGCTCGCACTCCTCCGCGCCGAGCCCAAGGACGCGCCCGACTTGGCCGGCGTACGTCCCGATCCGGCGAGCATGGCCTCCGGTCAGATCGTCGCGGTGCTCGCCTACGATCGAGAGTCGCTCGATCAGCTCGATGCTCGCCGCGCGGTAGGCGCGGTCGGAACGCTCGGCGGAGGCGAGAGCCCGGTGGACCTTCGCATGAAGGTACAGCGTGGCGAACGCCAGGAAGGCCACGTCGATCGCCGCCTTGAGCACAAGCGTGTTGGGACTCGCCATCGCGACGCCTGAGAGCGCCACCCAGGCGAAGGCGATGATCAGAAAGCGGAAAACGATCCCCGCCGAGACCCGGCCGCTGACGCTCGCCCCAACGGCCGCCTTCCGGCGGGGTGCGACAAGCCGTAAGCCAAGGCCGTTCGGGAGAACCATCGTCATGGTTGTTGGCGCTTCGGTCCGGAAACCTTACGGGGATTCGAGCGGTGTCGCCCAATTAGAGGACTCGAAGAGGTCGTCGCGAGGCGAGACTTAGAAAGCTCGTAGGAAGAGAGGTGCTGCCTCTTCTCGCCGCCGCTCTCTTGCCGGGTCCTTCCTCCCAGAATGCGACCGAGCGGTTCGTCGACCCCAAGCGGCTTCCCAAGCCCTTTGCCACCGAGGACGTTCGAAACGGGCCTCAGCTCACCCCGCGCGCGGGGGCTCCGCTCCAAGTGGCGAAAGGATTCCGGGTCGAGACGTTCGCCACGGGGCTCGCCCGACCGCGGAAGATCACGGTGGCTCCCAACGGCGACGTGTTCGTGGCGGAAAGCTACGACGGCCGCATCACCGTCCTGAGGGGAGGGAAGCGCAGTGCGTTCGCCTCAGGCCTGAATCAGCCCTACGGGATCGCCTTCTACCCGCCCGGCCTGAGCCCTCGTTTCGTCTACATCGCCCACACCGACCGCGTCGTCCGCTATCCGTACCGGAACGGCGATCTGAAGGCACGGGGTTCCGGCGAGACGCTTTTGAGCCTTCCGGGCGGCGGCTACAACCAACATTGGACGCGCAACGTCCTTTTCAGCCCGAAGGGCGATCGGATGTTCGTCACTGTGGGAAGCGCGAGCAACGCCAGCCCGGAGCCCGCGCCCCGCGCCGGTATCCTGGTCGCCCGGCCCGACGGTAAGGAAGCTCGCACCTACGCGAGCGGCCTGCGCAACCCCGTCGGCCTCGCCTTCCAGCCGGGAAGCGGACGGCTTTGGGCGGCGGTCAACGAGCGCGACCGGCTAGGAGACGGTCTCGTGCCCGACTACGTGACCCACGTCGAAGAGGAAGGCTTCTACGGCTGGCCCTACTTCTACATCGGCGGTAACCCCGATCCACGCGTCGCGATCCCGGTCAACGTCCGTCTGCGGACGCCTATCGTTCCCGACGTGCTGCTCGAAGCCCATTGCGCCGCCCTCGGCGTCGCGTTTCCCGGGAGCGGCAGCCGCTTCAAGGGCGCGTTCGTCTCCATGCACGGAAGCTGGAACCGCTCGACCCGGAGCGGCTACAAGATCGTGCGCGCGCTTTTCGACGCGAAGGGGAACGCGACGGGGCGCTACCAGGATTTCGTGTGGGGATTCGCCACGCCGCAGGGCCGGGTCTGGGGTCGTCCGGTGGACGTCGCGTTTGCCAAAGACGGGACGCTGCTCTTCAGCGACGACGGCTCGGGAACGATCTGGCGCGTCTCGCCCCTGTAAGATAGAAGCGAAGAGGCGAGAGGGCGGCCCTCTCGCCTCTTCGCGCCTCTGGAGAGAAGGGAACGCATTGAAGATCGACCTCAACAACGCCTGGCTCCAGGTCCAGAAGCTCGCCAACGACATCATCACCCTGCTCCCCAACCTTTTGTTGGGCGCGGTGATCCTCGTTCTGGCGTACCTGCTCGCGAAATACGCGGCGAGGCTCGTGCGAGCGATCACCACGCGGGCGGGGCAGGCCCCGAGCGTCGGCCTCCTTTTGGGCCGGGTGGCGACCTACGTCGTGATGACGTTCGGCGCGCTCGTCGCGCTCTCGACCGTCTTTCCCTCGTTTACGGCGAACAGCCTGATCCAGACGCTCGGAATCGGCGGCGTCGCGGTGGGCTTCGCGTTCAAGGACATCTTCCAGAACTTCCTGGCGGGCGTGATCATCCTGATCTCGCGCCCCTTCCGGATCGGCGACTCGATCGCGGTCAAGGGCTACGAGGGCACGGTGGAGGACATCCAGACCCGGGCGACGATGATCCGCACCGCCGACAACCAGCGGATCGTCATCCCCAACAGCACCGTCTTCACCCAGGAGGTAAAGGTGATCACCGCCTATGCGAGCCGCCGGACGGAGATCGAGTTCACGCTCGACTACGGCACGGACGTGGAGAAGGCGAAGACGACGATCCTGGGCGTCCTCGGCTCGACCGAAGGAATCGACGAAATCCCCGCGCCGGACGTTCTGACGATGAACTTCAGCGACTCGGGCCTGGTATTACGGGTGCGCTACTGGGTGACCCCCAGCAAGGCGGACGTCCTCGCGACGCGAGACCGGGCGATGACGAGCCTTCGCGCGGCCTTGCGAGAGGCCGATGTCAGCTTTCCCATTTCCACCGTCGTGGTGCGGGAACGGCAGGACGCGCCCGACGATTCGTCCAGCAACGCTTGGTCGACCGGCGACAACGATCGCGACGTATCCTAAGGGCATGGTCCCTCTCATGGCCCTTCTGCCCATCGCCGTGCAGAGCGGCGGCGTCCCCGCGCCGCTGCTCGCCAAGCTCGACCGTGGGGTGAACGTCACCCGCTGGTTCTGCTACCAGGGAGGCCCCGGCACCCCGGAGCATTTCCAGAGCTACCTGAAGCCCGGCGACCTCGCCCAGTTCCGTCGCCTCGGCGTCCACTACGTGCGCCTGTGCCTCTCGCCCGAGACGGTCTACGACGCGGGCAAACCTCGCGCCGCGGCGATGCCCTACGTCGATGCGGGCGTCGCCCGGCTCGAGAAGGCGAGGCTCGCCGTCTTTGTCGATCTCCACGACAACGGCCAGCTCAAGCTCGACTCGACAGGAGACAAGGACGGTTTCGTCCGGTTCTGGGAGGCGATGGCGCGGCGCGACAAAGGGAAGGGCTACGCCACCCGGGTGTTCGAGCTGGTGAACGAGCCCGTGTTCGAGAAGAACCCCGGAGTCTGGTGGGCGCTCCAGACGCGGACGGTCGCCGCGATCCGACGGATCGACCCGAAGCGTACGATCCTCGTGAGCGGCACGGGCTACGGTGGGATCGACGGTCTTCTCAAGCTCAAGCCGCTCGCCCAGAAGAACCTGATCTACAGCTTCCACTGCTACGACCCGTTCTGGTTCACCCATCAGGGCGCGACCTGGGCGGGCGAGGCGCCCAAGCAGATCAAAGGCTTGGAGTTTCCGGCCGACGCGGCCAACGTCGAAAAGGTGGCGAGCGCGATGACCAAGCCGTACGCGGACTGGGTGCGCGACTACGGACGCAAGGATAACGACGCGGCCTACCTGATGCGCCGCCTGAAGTCCGCCTCCGACTGGGGCAAGACGCACCGCGTCCCGGTTCTCCTCGGGGAGTTCGGCGCCTACCCTCCCGTGTCGCCGCCCGAGTCGCGGGCGCGTTGGTTCGTGGCGATGCGCAAAGCGATCGGGGCGTTAGGGCTTCCGAACTGCCTCTGGGGCTACGACGACGGCTTCGGTCTCGGTCGCTCCATCGCCTCCGACGGCACGATCCGGGTCGACGGGCTCACGACGAAGAACCTTTACGACGTCGAACCCTGATTCGACCCTCTAAAAGAAACGCCGAGGCGCTCCGAACCGAAGGTTCTTCGGTTCGGGGCGCGTTTCCTTCCGAAAGGCTTTTAATAATAATCGATAGATTAATAGACTTATAGTGTGATTCAGAACAGTCGACGGGCTTTTACCCTGATCGAGCTTCTCGTCGTGATCGCGATCATCGCCATCCTGGCGGCGATCCTCTTCCCGGTTTTCGCCCAGGCGAAGGAGGCGGCCAAGGCGACGGCGTGCCTCAGCAACGGCAAGAACATCGGGACCGCGATCCTGCTCTACGCGAACGACAACGAGGACGTGGTCCTTCCCTCTAAGCTCTTTCCGAACACTGCCCCGATCGACGATCAGGTCGCGGGCGCGTGGACGAAAACGATCCAGCCCTATCTGAAGAACGAGGACGTGCTGTTCGATCCCTCGTTCAGCGAGGCGAACAACTACCGGGCCGAGTCCGAGCGCTGCTACGGCGAGCCGACCACGGGCACGAACCTGCTTCCGCCGCCGAAAACGTACGGGGGGCGGAACGGGTTCTTCTCGCACTACGGCATCGCGAGCGGCTCCATCCCGAGCACAGCGTGCTCGACGAGGAACAGCCCTCACCAAGCCTACGCGGGAAGCGGCTGGGTTTCCGGAACCTGGGTCAATCGTTCGAGCACGGAGGTCGTCGAGCCCGCGCGCACGGCGATCGTCGGCGACGCCTACACGGCGGTCCGCAAAGATCTGAGCCGCCTCTCGGTGACGTTCGGCTGCGAAGGCACCTTCCGGCACAAAGGAAAGGGAGCGAACCTCGGCTTTCTCGACGGCCACTCGAAATACATCCCCAACGATCCCGAGTTCGGCTACATCGATCAGGATGCGCAAGGATGCTACTACAAGCGATACTTCGCCTGGGACAAGTAAGACGATGATCGCCACTCTGATCCTCGCCACCCTTCTCTCGGCGCCTTCCGCCGACCGCGCCCTCGCCGATGCGGAGGCGCGGGCCGCCCGGACGGGCAAGAACGTTCTCGTGCGCTTCACCGCCTCGTGGTGCCCCTGGTGTCGTCGCTTCGAGAAGCTGCTCGCAGACCCCGTTCTCGGACCCAAGTTCGCCGCGAGCTACGAGATCGTGCCGATCACCGTGCGCGAGCGCGGCGAGTTGAAGAAAGACGAGAATCCCGGATGGGAACGCGTGATGCTCCGCCTGCGCGGCGCCAAGGAGCAGGACGTGCCTTACCTCGCGATCCTCTCGGCCAAGGGCGAGAAGCTGGCCGACAGCTACCGAGGCCCGGAGGCGAAGATTCCGGGCAACGCAGGCTATCCGCAGACCCCGGAGGAGACCGCCGCGTTCCTCGATCTGATCCGGCGGACCGGGAAGGCGTTCGCCCCGGAGGACGTGGTCGCCCTTCGGGCGTACTTCGCGGCGAAGTAGCCTTAGGGGGTGAGGTCCGTCCTTTTCGTCTGCTTGGGCAACATCTGCCGCAGCCCGCTCGCCGAGGGCATCCTCGTCCGCGAGGCGGCGGCCCGGAACGTTCCGGTCGAGGTGGACAGCGCGGGAACCGGCGACTATCACATCGGCTCCCTTCCGGACGAGCGGGCCCGCGCGGAAGGAAGGAGGCGGGGCTGCGCGATGACCATGCGTGCCCGGCAAGTCCGGAAGGAGGACTTCGAGCGATTCGACTTCGTGATCGCTATGGACGAGTCGAACCGGCGCAACCTTCTGCGTCTCGCCGGGACGCACGCGTCCAAGGTCCACCTCATGCGCGACTTCGATCCCGTCGCCCCCAAGGGGTCCGAGGTCCCCGACCCCTACTATGACGGCGCCGAGGCGTTCCGTGAGGTGGGAGAGATGCTTGAACGGGCGGTGGACGGGTTGCTGGACGAGATCGAGGGCTAAAGCCCTTCGATCAACGAAAGGCGCTCAGAGGCCCCGTCCCACCGCACGATCGAGGGCGGCTTGGGCGCGGAGCACGTCACCGCGCGCCGTTTCCAGGGTTTGCTCGGCGGTGAAGAGCTGGGCTTGGGCGTTCGTGATGTCGAGGAACGTGCCCCCAACGCCGCCACGGTAGCGGCCCACCGCGAGCCGAACCCCTTCGGTCGCGTTGACGACCCCGACCTCCGCGACCGTCACTCGCTGGATGGCGGTCGCGAGGTTCAGGTAGGCCTGTCCCACGTCGGACACCGCCGTCTGCTGGGCTTGCCGGAGGGTGGCGAGGGCCGAGCGCTGGACGCCCTTCGCCTCTTGGACCGACCCGGCGGTGAATCCGCTGTTGAAGAACGGCCAGTCGATCCCGACGCCGATCGAGGTCGATTGGCTTTGGAACGGATCGGAGCTGCCGTTAGTGCCCACGGATGCGTTGGCGGTGATCGCCGGCTGGTTCGTCTTCCGGGCCGCCGAGAGGCCGAAACCCGAGGCCTCAAGGGTCCGCCTCGCTTGGCGGATCTCCGGGCGTTGGGCAAGGGCCGTGGTGAACAGCTCCGTGGGATCGGCGGGCGGGGCGGGGGGCGGCGTCTCCTCCACGGGATTGATGGGCGTTCGTGGGTCGATCCCGATCGCTTGGGCGAGGAGGATGCGCGCGGTCGCCTCGTTCGTCCGGGCGGTGATGAGCTGGGTGACGCCGATCGCGAGGTTCGTCTTCGCGTCGACCACGTCCTTGGGTGGATAGAGTCCCGAGGCGAGGTTCGCCTCGGCGAGCGTAAGCTGGGCCTGCCGATTGGCGACGTTCGCCTCCGAAACGGCGACGAGGCGGCGGTTCTGGAGAAGGTCGGCGAACCGCTGACGCACGTCGAGCGCGGCATCGATCTGCGCCGTACTCAGGTTCGCCGCCGCCGCGCCTTCCAGTGAGCGCTGCTGACGGATCTGATCGCGGGTTCGTCCAAAGTCGAACAAGAGTTGGGTGAAGGCGAGGGCAAGCCGTCCGTTGCTGAAGAGGCCGCGGGTTCCGGTGCCGACGCTGTTCCCAGCGTTACCCGTGTTACCTCCGGTACCTCCCCCGGTACTGCCTCCGGTTCCTCCGGTGTTGCCTCCGGTTCCCCCTGCGTTTCCGTTAAAGACGTTGCCGTTGCCCCGGATACTATCGGCTCGCGAGAGGTTTCCCGTGACGCCGAGCGTCGGGCCGAGGTTCGACGACTGTTGCCGCGTTCGTCCCGCCGCCGACTGGAGCGCGCCCCTCGCGTCTTCGATCGAAGGCTGCAGGCGAAGGGCGAGCCGCACCGCCTCGTCCACGGTCAAGGGCGCGAGAGCGGCACTGACGGCGGCGATGCCGACGGGAGGCGGAACCACCACGTCCGGCGTTCTGACCTGGACCGGGACGGTCTGGGCGGAGGCGGCGAGGGGAAGCAGGATGGCGGAAAGGAGAGGCAGGAAACCCCTCCGGACTCGCCGCCTCAAAGGACCTCCCCTTTGGCGACGGGCGGAAGGGGATCGCCCTCTTCAGGTTCGCCCCCGGTGGCCACGAGGCTAGGACCGACGCCTGCCGCCGGGTGGAGATCGCGCTCGGTCTTACGGAAGCGACGGGCGAGATCGTCGAAGAACGTGTAGACGCACGGCACGACGAACAGGGTGAGGCAGGTCGACGTCAGCAGGCCGCCGACGACCGACGTCGCCAGGGGCGCTTGCAGCTTCGAGGAGTTTCCGAGGCCTAGGGCGAGCGGAAGCATGCCGAGGATCGCGCAGAGCGAGGTCATCAGGATGGGGCGGAGCCGCGTGGGGGCGGCGGTCAGGATCGCCTCGTCGCGGGGCATGCCCCGTTCTCGAAGTTGGTTCGTGTAGTCCACCAGCAGAATGCCGTTCTTCACGACGATGCCCACGAGCATCAGCACGCCCACGTACGCGGTGAGGCCGAACGCCTGGTTCGCGAGCAGGAGCGCGACGATCACCCCCGGCGCGCACAAGGGCACCGAGCAGAGCACGATCAGCGGGTAGATGAACGACTCGAATTGCGAGGCGAGCAGCGTGTAGATGAGCGCGATGGCGAGGAACACCGCCATGCCGAGCCCCGAGAACTCGATCGCCCGCCGTTTCTGGCGGTCGCCGAAGTCCCAGCGAACGCCTTCGGGCAGCTTCATCCCGTCCATCACCTTCGCCACGTCCTCCTGCACCGCGCTCTCCGAGCGGTCCGCCGGGCGACCGCTGATCGCGATGTAGCGTTGGCGATTTAGACGCGCGATCTGGTTCGGTCCCGTCTCGATCTTGATCGAGGCCACTTGGCGCAGAAGCACGGTGGGCGAGATCGTGCCGTCCGTCTGGACCGTACCCGCCCGGATCGGAATGTTCAGGATGTCGGGGATCGAGCGACGCAGGTTCACCGGAAGCTGCACGTAGATCGGGTACTGCTGGGCGTCGTTCGGATCTTGGAAGTAGGTCGTGAGCGAGCCCGACGTGGCAGTGCTAACCGCGTTGGCGATGTCGTTGAACGAGACGCCGAGGGCGTTCGCCTTTGCGCGGTCGATGTTGAACCGCACCTCGGGAGAGGCGTCCTCCTGACCGATGTCCACGCTCTCCAGGCCCGGGATCTGCGAGAGGGCTTGCTGGACGTCCTGCGACGCTTGGCCCACGTCGCTCAGGTTCTGGCCGAACAGGTCGATCTCGATGCCTTGGTTGCTGCCGCCGAGAATGTTCGATACCAGGTCGTAGGGAGTCGCGAGCGCGCTTCCCGGGATCTGCTTCAACTTGGGGTTGAGCCGCTTGATGACGTCCTCCGTCCGGCTCTTGCGGTCCCGCTTGAGGCGGACCGTCGCGCCGCCCCGGTAGGCGAGGGCTCCGCTCGCGCCGCGGAACGAGACGTTCGCGCCCGCGCCGACGAACACCGTCTCGACGTCCGGTTCGGCCAGGAGCACCTTCTCCATGTAGCCCACCCACTTCGTCGTCTCCGCGAGCGAGGTGCCGATCGGCATGCGCAGGCTGACCTGGAAGTCGCCGCTGTCCGTCGCCGGAAGCGTTTCGAAGCCGACGATGGGCACGAGCGGAAAGGCGACGACGGAGAGCGCGACCGCGCCTCCCAACACCCACCAACGGCGCCGAACCGCTTTCTCGAGCGTCCGGTGGTACCACCGGTCCATCGCCGTCAGCCGTTCGCCGCTCCAGCGGAAGAAGCGTCCCAAGGGGGTGTAGCCGCCCTTGTGATGCTCGGGATGCTCGAGCTCGTCGATCTCGCTCTGCTTGACGAAGCGCGAGGCGAGCATCGGCACGACGGTGGTCGCATCGAGCAGGGAGACGGCGATCGAGAAGATGACGACGAGGGCGAACTGGCTGAAGGTCTGCCCCGACTGCCCCTTGATGAGGAACAGGGGAAGGAAGACGACCATGATCGTGAAGGTCGAGGCGACGACCGCGCCGAGAATCTCCTGGGCGCCCGACACCGCCGCGTCGGTCACGTTCCGCTTCCCGCCTTCCATGTGGCGGAAGATGTTCTCCAAGACGACGATCGCGTCGTCCACGATCAGGCCGGATGCGAGGGCGAGGCCCGAGAGGGAGATCGTGTTGAGGGTGAAGCCGCCGAAATAGAGGATCGCGAAGGTCGAGACGATCGAGATGGGGATCGACAGCGCGACGACGAGGGTGGAGCGCAGGTTGCGCAGGAAGAAGGTGATGACGAGAATCGCCAGCACGCCGCCGATGATCGCCGTCTCCTTCAGCTCGTCGATCGAGCCTTCGATAAAGCCGGCCTGCTCGTAGGCGGTGTGGAAAGTGATGCTTGGATACGACTGCTTGAGCTTGGCGATCGCCTCCTTGACCCTCTCCGTGGTGTCGACCGTGTTCGACGCCGCCTGCTTGGTGACCGCCACCGCGATGGCAGGCTCGCCGTTCAACCGCGTGATGATCCGGTTCTCCTGCGCGGCGTCGCGCACGGTGGCGACTTGGCCGAGGGGTACGACGCTTCCGTTGCGGGTGGTCAGCGGAATCGCGGCGATATCCTCGATCGTGCGCGTGTACGCCTCGGCGCGGATCGTGAACTCCTTGCCGCCTTGGCCCGCGATGCCCGCCGGCAGGCTGATGTTCTCCGCCGAGATGCGGCTTCGGACGTCGGTTAGGGAAACGCCGAAGGCCTGGAGCTTGGCCGGATCGACGTCGACGATGATCGCACGCGGGTCGCCGCCCGTGGCGTTGACCGCCGCCACGCCGCCCGCAGACTCGATCACGGGCGAAACCTCGTTCTCCATGATCGTGCGGAGCTTCGTGAGGTTGCCTTCCTTGCTCGTGACGCCGTACACGAGGATCGGAAGACTGGAGGGATCGAACTTCGTGACGGTCGGGTTCTGGAGCGTCGGGTCGTTCGGGAAGCTGGAGCGCGCCCGTTGGACGTACTGGAGCACGTCGACCGCCGCCTGATTGACGTCCACGCCGTAGTCGAGCTGGACGCGAACCGAGGACGAGCCCAAGGACGAGTTCGACGAGACGTTGTAGAGCCCCGGCACCGCCGCGACCGCCTCTTCGATGGGCCGCGTGATCTGCGACTCCATGACCTCCGGAGGCGTGTTGGGCCAGGTAGTGTTGACCGCGACGATAGGCACGTCGACCCGGGGGAGAAGATCGATGGGCAGGCGCAGGGCGCAGATGAAGCCCAGAAGCACGAGGGCCGCGATGCGCATGGTGACCGCAACCGGGCGGGTCACGGACCATTTGGCGAGATTCACTGGCCTCTTCCTCCGCGCTGTCCTCGTCCGCCGGCTTTCGGTTGTGCGTTCGGGTCGGTCACCTGGACCTTCTGGCCGTCCCTGAGCGGACGGAGGTGGACCGTCACCACCCGGTCGCCCACTTTAAGACCGTCGAGGATCTCAGCGCCCTGTTGGTCGCGCTGGCCTACCTTCACCGGCCGGTTCTCCACGGTGCCGCTTCTATCGAGAACCGAAACCGTCGTGGCGTCTCTAGCCTCGTTCAGGGCGTCGAGCGGAACGACGACGGCGGGCGTTCGCCGCTCGGTGATGATACCGACGTGTCCGAACATGCCGGGCCGAATCGCGATGTCCTCGTTGTCGAGCAGGATGCGGACCGTAAACTGGCGGCTCGTCGGATCGGCGGCGCGGTTGAGGTCGGAGATGCGCCCCACGAACTGGCGGTTCGGCAGGGCGTCGAAGGTCACGTCGGCCTCGGCTCCCGGCTTGATCTGGGATGCGAGTTCGACGGGGAACGAGGACTCGACGAAGATCCGCTTCAAGACCTGCACGGTCATGACCGGGGTGCCGGGCTGGGCGAGGCTGCCGGGATCGGCGGCGCGCTCCGTGACCGTGCCGTCCACCGGCGAACGGAGGTCGAGGTTCGCGAACTGGGCCTGCGAGGCGTCGAGCTGGCCCTGCGCCGCGCTCACCGCGGCCTGAAGGGCCTCGATGTTGCGCCGGTTCGCCGGGCCTTGGGCCACGTTGGCGTTCGCGGTCGCGAGCGCCGCCTGGGCCGTTCGGACCTGGGCCTCGGCGGTGAGGATCGCGCCTTGCGTCTCACGTTGGGCGACGACGACCTGAGCTTGGGCCGCCGCCTTCTGGGCGTTCGCCTGGGCGACCTGGGCTTTCGCCTGGGCCTCGGCCTGCTGAGCCACGCGCACCTGTCCCAACGACGTGGCGACGAGCGCCTTCGCGTCGTCCACGTCCTGGGCCGCGATGTACCCCCCCTGGAAGAGCTCGGTCAGTCGCTTGAGCTTAACCTGGTTCGCGGCGAGCGTTCCCCGCGCCGCCTCTTCCTGGGCCACCGCGCTCCCGTAGCTCGCTTCGGAAGCGCGGGCAGAGGCGGCTTGCTGGGTCACGACCGCCTGGGCGGCGGCGATCTGCGCCTTCTGGGTTTTTCGCGCCTGGTTGAGCGACGCCTGCGCGCTCGTCACCGCCGCGCGCTGGGACCGGATCGCGCTCGCGATGCCCACGTCCGACGAACCGAGGGTCGCTTGGGCCTGTGCGAGCCGCGACTGGGCCTCGGCGACCGCCGAACGGTACTGAAGGATCTGTCCCTGGAGCTGGGACGGATCGATCCGGACGAGAACCTCGCCCGCCTTTACCCGGTCGCCTTCACGGGCCTGGAGGTAGACGATCCGGCCTGCGGAGGGCGGGCTGAGCCGCACCGTCTGGGGCGAGGCGGCGGTGCCGACGGCCTCGACCGAACGTACCATCTCGCGCGGACCCGCGACCGCGGCTTCGACCGCCGAAGGACCTCCCCGACCGCCGCCACCCGCGCCGCGTCCACCGCCCCCGGAGCCGCCCGATCCTCCTCCCCCCGGTCCTCCGGCCGTCGGGCCACCGCCACCGGCCGCATCCTTCTTCTGCACGACGCGCCATCCGATGAGGGCGAGCAGCGCGACGAGCGGCACGATCCAAAGCAACCGTTTCAAGACCCAAAGCTCCGGGGGGCCAAGTACATCATTATCCTTTGCGCACTACGCCGCAAGAAGGTCGAAGGGTTCCCGAAACCGAAAGGACGAAGACGGACGTCTCGTTGCGGCAAGACGGGTACTACTACGAGGAAAATCGGTTAAGGACGCCTTGAAAGCCGCCAAAGGAGCGGTACCCTGCGGCCTTTCGGGACGATCTCGGCGCCGAGTGGCTTGAGCCTCCTGGGACGGGATGAAGGAAGGGAGGACGCGCCCGATCCCCTTCGGGTCTACTCTACAGCTTGACGACGCAGACGCAAGGGCTTTCGGAGAAGACACGTTGGGCGCTCGCCGTCGGTTGCGCCCTCTCGGTGGGCAACCTCTACTACCTGCAGCCCATCCTCGCCCAGGTCGCGCGCGACTTCCACGTCACCGAGGGCCGGGCGGGCCTCGCGGCGACCCTCACCCAGGTCGGCTACGCGCTCGGCATCTTCCTGATCGTTCCTTTGGGCGATATCCGGGAGAGGCGTGGCCTCGCGCTCACGACGCTCGCCGCCACCGCGGTGATGGCCTTGGCGATGGCCGCCGCTCCGAGCTTCAGTCTGCTTTGCGTCGCGTCGCTCCTCCTCGGCCTCGCGACCTGCACCCCGCAGCTTCTCGTGCCCTTCGCCGCGACCCTCGCGCGTCCGGAAGAGCGGGGGCGCACCGTGGGCTTCGTGATGTCCGGCCTGCTTCTGGGCATTCTCCTCTCGCGGACCCTGGGCGGTTTCGTTGCCTCTCACTTCGGCTGGCGGTCGGTCTACGTCATGGCGGCGGGTCTGAGCGTCGCCCTCATCTTCGTACTCCGAAGCCGCCTTCCCGAAAATCGTCCGGAGAACGAGCGCGTCCCTTACGGCGAGCTTCTGAGATCCCTCACCCACCTCGTGCGCGAAGAGCCGATCTTGCGGGAGTCCGCAGCCTACGGAGCCGCCCTTTTCGGCTCGTTCTCCGCCTTCTGGACCGCCCTCTCCTTCCACCTCGCGGGAGTTCCCTTTGATCTCGGGGCAGAGCGGGCGAGCGCTGCGACCGGGCTGTTCGGCCTCGTCGGGGCGGCGGGAGCCCTCGCCGCGCCGCTTGCCGGACGAATGGCCGACCAGGGCGGCCCTCGTCGCACGATCCTCGTCGCCATCCTGGTGACCCTCGGTTCCTTCGGAGTGATGTTCCCGCCATCGATCCTCCTCCTCGTGGTCGGAGTCCTGATGATGGACGTCGGCGTTCAGGCGGCTCAGATCTCAAACCAGTCGCGTGTCTACGCCCGCCGTCCGGAGTCGCGTAACCGCATGAACACGGTCTACATGACGTGCTACTTCGTGGGCGGCTCCACGGGCTCGGCCCTCGGCGCTTGGGCCTGGGGGGCGGCGGGTTGGCCGGGGGTGTGCGCCGTCGGAGCGGGCGGCGCGTTGATCGCCCTAGTGGTGTTCGCCGCGACCCGCCGAGCTTCGATCTCCGACGAGGGTCTTTCGGTCTAGGTCTCGCGCAATTGGGATCAGAATGGCCCATGCCTTATCCCTTGTTCGTCGCGACGCCCCCCTGTTCGCCTTCTCCGAATTAGGTGCGGCGGCTCTTCTCTACTCGATAGCCCCCCGGCTTCGGGGCTTAGGCCTTCTTGGGACCGGTTTCACCCTCCTCAGGCTCGCCTCGATCGCCTCCGTTGCCTTGTTCAGGTTCGTAACGGGTCCGAGGCCGGGAATGATCGGTTTCGTCAGTACGCTCCAGGTCGGGCTTGAGTTCGTCGCTTAGGTCGCGACGCTGGGCGGCGCATACACGGTTGTGGACACTCTGAGGGTGCGTGCCGTCGCGGCGAAAGGCTAGGCCGTCCCGCGCGCCTCGTCCAAGCTTTTGAACCCGTCGCGCTCCAACAGCTCGACGATCCGGCGGTTGATCCTGGGAACGAGCGACGGTCCGCCATAGATCCATCCGGTGTAGAGCTGGACGAGGTGCGCCCCAAGGCGGATCTTCCGGTACGCGTCGTCGCCGTCCATAATCCCGCCGACGCCGACGAGGATCATCTCTTTGGGACAGGAACGGTAGAGATGAGCGAGCGAGGCGTCGGCCATCTCGCGCACCGGCCTTCCCGAAAGGCCTCCGGCTTCGCCAGGGTCCTTCGGGAGCATCGCCCGCGCGATCGTCGTGTTCGTGGCGATCAGCCCCGTCAGCCGGGCCTCGACCGCCACCGCGACCAGCTCGTCCAGCGCGTCCAAGGTCAGGTCCGGCGCGACCTTGACGAAAAGGGGGCGCGCTGCGTCCACCTCCCGCATCGCCCCAAGGATCTCGCGCAGCGCGCCCGCGTCCTGTAGGGCGCGCAGGCCCGGCGTGTTGGGTGAGGAGACGTTGACCACGAAGTAGTCGCCTTTGCGATGCAGAAGACGGAAGCTCGCCGCGTAGTCCTCGTGGGCCTTTTCCAACTCGGTGACCTTCGACTTACCGAGGTTGATCCCCAAGGGAACGCCCGCGTCGACGATCCGCTCCGCGAGGACGGCGGCGCCTTCGTTGTTGAAGCCCATCCGGTTGATAAGCCCCTGCGCCTCCGGCACCCGGAACATGCGCGGCTTCGGGTTGCCCGGTTGGGCGTGGAACGTGACCGTGCCCGCCTCGACGAATCCGAAGCCGAAATCCTTCCAACGATCGAGAGCGACCCCGTTCTTGTCGAAGCCCGCCGCCAGCCCGACCGGATTGGGGAAGCGGACCCCGAACCGCTCGCTCTCCAGCCGGGGATCGTGGAACGCCGGAGCCTTGACCCACCCCTTCCGAATTGCCCCCATCGCCGTTTCGTGGACCCTCTCGGGGTCGACCCGGAACGCGAGCGGGCGAAGGACGGATTCGTAGAGGCCCATCGGATGGAGTCTACTTCCGCCGCAACGGAAGCCCCGGATGCGCGTGGGTGATCGTGCCGTCCCAGAGGACGGGCGTTCCGTTGACCAGGACGGTCGAGAGCCCCACAGGCGGCGATTCCGGCTTCTGGGTGGTGGCGGTGTCACGGATCGTCACCGGGTCGAACACGACGAGATCGGCTTTCATGCCCTTCGTCACGAGTCCGCGATCCTTCAGCCCGAAGCGGCGGGCGGGCAGGGCGGTCATCTTGCGGATCGCCTCCGACAGGGAGATCGTCCGTTCCTCGCGGACGTAGCGCCCGAGGACTCTCGGGAACGACCCCGCGCCGCGCGGATGGCTGCCATGGAGCCCGCCGTCCGAGCAGAAGCAGACTTTCGGATTCCGGATGAAAGCCTTGAGGTCGTCGTCCGACATCGCGGTCACGACCACGCTCTCCGAGCCCTTCTCCGCCGCGCTGTAGCAGCGGGCGATGATCTCTTGGATAAGCGCGATCGGGTCCTTGTTCTGCGCCTCAGCGAGCTCCGCGATGGTCTTGCCCTGCCAGGAGGGATCGGGCGAGAAGGTCGTGAGCAGAACGTGGCCGGGACCGCCGATGTCGGCGAGTCCCTGCTCCCACTGCTTACGGTCTTCGAACCGCTCCGTCGCGATGATCACCCGGATCGTGGACTGCCAGTAGAGGTATGGATAGACGTCGGCCTCGACGTCGGTCTGCGCTATTCGGGCGAACACGTCGCCCGTGCGGCCCCAGACGCGCGCCGAACCGAGTTTGATGTGATCGATCTGGCCCGGCAGCCCACCCTCCTTCGAGACTCGGACCAACTCGTCGATCGCCTGGAACGATTGGTTGTCCTCGTTCCGCATGTGGCTGGCGTAGAGCCCCGGCTTGGCGGCCTTCGCGAGGGCGATCAGCTCGCCCGTGTCGCTGTAGCGCCCGGGCTGGTACTCCAGGCCCGACGAGAGCCCCAGGGCGCCTTCTTTCATTTCTCGCGCCACGATCGCGGCCATCGCGCTCCGCTCGGCGGGCGTCGAGCTTCGGGCTTCGTCGCCCATCACGGCGGTGCGAACCGTGCCATGCCCCACGTAGGAGGCGAAGTTGAGGGCGGCCGGCTCGCGCTCAAGGCGTCCGAACCAGTCGCGAAGGGGATAGTGCGAGCCGCCGTCGACCCCGACGATCGCGGTGGTGATGCCCTGGCGCACCTGGGTCTCGGCGTCGGGGTCCTCGAAGATCCCGCCGTCGGCATGGCTGTGGGCGTCGATGAATCCCGGCGCGACGGCGAGCCCCCTCGCCTCGACGATCGTATCGCCGGAGTGCGCTTTGACCCTCCCGATCTCCTGGATCGTGTCGCCGACGATCCGAACGTCGGCCTGACGGGGCGGCTTGCCCGTTCCGTCGTAGAGGGTTCCGCCCCGGATCACGAGTCCGGGGGCCAAGACGAGCGCGGCGAGGAGCACGAATGATTGTAGGTCATCAGGCCACAGGGGCGGCTGGATCCCCTCGCGCCCCAACGGCCTAGCGCCTCAGTACCCGCGCCAGGAACTCCCGCGTCCGCGCCTCGCGGGGGTCTTCCAGAACCTGAGAAGGCGGGCCGTCTTCAAGGATGCGGCCTTTTTCGAGGAACACCACCCGCGAGGCCACGTCCCGCGCGAAGCCCATCTCGTGGGTCGCGACGATCATCGTCATGCCCGACTTCGCCAACGCCTGCATAACCTCCAACACTTCGCCGACGAGCTCCGGATCGAGGGCCGAGGTCGGCTCGTCGAACAGCATCATCGCGGGCTTCATCGCCAGCGCGCGGGCGATGGCGACCCGTTGCTGCTGCCCGCCCGAGAGCTCGATGGGAAAGGCGTCGGCCTTCGCGTCGAGCTGGACCTGCGCCAGAAGGACCCGCCCCTCGCGCTCAACCTCCGCCTCCGGGCGCCCCAGGGCCTTGCGCGGCGCGAGCGTCACGTTACCGAGAGCGGTCAGGTGAGGGAAGAGATTGAACCGCTGGAACACCATGCCGATGTGCCGCCGAACCTCGTCGATCCCTTCCGCGCCTACGGTCCGGCCTTGGAACGCCACCGTTCCCTCGGTCGGCTCTTCGAGGCGGTTGACGCAGCGGAGCAGGGTGCTCTTGCCGCTTCCCGACGCGCCGATCAGGGCGACCACCTCGCCCTCCCCGACCTCCAGGTCGATCCCCTTGAGCACCTCGTTCGCGCCGAAGCGCTTGACGAGCCCTTGGACGGAGAGGATGCTCACGCCGCCCCCTCCTGGGCCTGGAGCGCGCGGCGAGGCCGGGCGGAGCCCCAGCGCGCCTCGAGGCGCCGGACGAGCCAGGTTAGGGGAAGGGTCATCGCGAGGTAGATCAAGGCGACGCTCAGGTAGATGGTCGTCGGCGAACCGCCGTCCGTGGCGATCTCCTTGCCCGCTCGCATCAGTTCCGCGAGAGCGACGACGGAAACGAGCGAGGAATCCTTCAGGAGCGCGACCGCTTCGTTCGTCAGCGGCGGCAGGACGCGGCGTACCGTCTGGGGCAGGATCACCCAGCGCATCGCCTTCGCATGGTCGAGGCCGAGCGAACGCGCCGCCTCCATCTGGCCGGGGTCGATGCTTTCGATGCCCGCGCGGAAGATCTCCGAGGAGTAGGCGGCGGCGTTGAGACTCAGGGCGAGAACGCCCGCCGCGAACGACGGCAGCCCGATCCCGACCGCCGGAAGCACGAAGTAGATCACGTAGATCTGCATCAGAAGCGGCGTGCCGCGGACGATCTCGACGTAGACCACTGCGAGCGGCCGTAGGGCTCGAAGCGGCGAAAGCCGAAGAAGCGCGAGGGCGAGCCCGCCCGCCACGCCGAAGACGAGGCTGAGTGCGGTCAGCTCCAGGGTGAGCACGGCGCCCTGGAAGAGTCGGGGCAGGGCCGCTCGCAGGATGTCGCCGCGGAAGGCGAACGTGCTGGAAGAACGCGGGGCGGAATCGGCGCGGGACGCGGGAGCCTCGTCCAGCGCCTTCGCTTCGCCGACAGGCGAGCCCGCGTCCTTCTGCGCTTCCAGTCCCGCGACGATGGAGGCGGTGTAGCGGTCGCCGATCCACCTTTCGTAGAACCGCGCGTACCGCCCGTCGACCATCATCTCGGCGAGGATCGCGTTCACCTGGGCGACGAGATCCTGATGGCCCTTCCAGGCGACGATGCCCAGGTTCTCCTTGACGAACGCCGGTCCGACCAGCTCCAGGTCGGGGTAGCTGCTCAGGTACGCCTTGATCGTCGGTTCGTCGCCCACGCAGGCGTCGGCCTTCCGATTCACCACGTCCAGAAGGCCCTCCTGGATGCCGTCGAAGCGGATCTGCCGCTCCTTCGGCACCCCGAGCTTCTCCACCGCGAACTGCCCGGTGGTCTCCGCCTGGACCGAGACCGTCTTGTCCCGCAGATCTTCGGGCTTACCGATCCGGCCGTCCCCCTTCCGCCGGGCGATGGCCTGGCCCGAGAGGAAGTAGGGACGCGAGTAGAGGTAGCCCTTCCTCTTCCGCTCCTCGGTGATCGTCACGCCCGCCATCACGAGGTCCGCCTTGCCGCTTTCCAGCGAACCGAGCACCCCCGACCATTCCTGGTCGATCCAGCGCACCTTGACTCCCAGGGCCCTCGCCAGCTCCGCGCCGACCTCCACGTCGAACCCTTCGATCCCTTCGCCGGACTTGGCCTTGGTCTCGAAAGGCTTGTAGGTCGCGTCGGTGGCGATGACCAGCTCGCCACGGGCGCGGATCGCGTCGACGGTCCCTTGGGCGCCCACGAGGGCGGCCGCCAGAAGGAGGAACAGGGTCAAGAGGCGTCGGGCCATGGCGCCGCCTCACTATACTTCCGCCGCTTTGGAAAGCTCCTGCGCCTCCTCCTCCCGCGAGCACACGATAAAAGTCAAGAAATAGAGAGACGTAGACGCGACGCTACCTAAACAGGCATCCCTCCCGGTAGAATAGCCTTCCCATGAAGGCCAACGCCGCCCGGACGCCCGCGTTGGCGTTTATCTTCGTCACGCTCCTGATCGACGTCCTAGGCTTCGGTCTGGTGATCCCGGTATTCCCGGATCTGTTGCGGGAACTCTCTCCGGTGCATGGCTCGACGGCCGCCCAGGCGGCCCACTCGGCTACCGTCCTAGGCTGGATGTCGACCGTGTTCGGCCTGATGCAGTTCCTCTTCGCGCCCGTCTTGGGAGGTCTCAGCGACCGCTACGGACGGCGCCCGGTCCTGCTGGTTTCGCTCGCGTGCGCCGCGCTGGACTACGTCCTGTGCGCCGTCGCTCCGAGCCTCACTCTCCTCTTCGTCGGGCGCGTGATCGCGGGCATCACCGCCGCTTCCTTCACCTGCGCCAGCGCCTACATCGCGGACGTGAGCCCGCCCGAGAAGCGCGCCCAGAACTTCGGCATGATCGGAGCCGCGTTCGGGGCGGGCTTTATCCTCGGGCCCGCGTTGGGCGGCCTCGTGGGCGGCCTCTCGACGCGCGCTCCTTTCTGGGTCGCGGCGGCCCTTTGCGGCGTGAACGTCCTGTTCGGGATGTTCGTCCTTCCTGAGTCGCTCGCCAAGGAGAACCGTCGCCCGTTCGACCCGCGCAAGGCGAACCCCTTCGGCACCTTTCAGGTCTTGTTCAAGGTTCGTTGGGTGCTCGTGCTCGTCGGCGCCCTGACGTTCCTCTACCTGGCCCAGCAGGCTCTCCAGAACACTTGGTCGATCTCGACCCAGTATCGATTCGGCTGGGGTCCAGGGCAGATCGGGGCGAGTCTCGCCGTGATCGGGGCGATGAGCATCGTGGTCCAGATGGGTCTTCTTCGGTTTCTTCTGCCTCGTCTGGGCGAGGCGCGGACCCTCCTGTTCGGCCTCGTCTTCCAGGTGATCGGTTTCCTGGGTTTCGGGCTCGCCAGCCAGTCTTGGGCGATGTACGCGATGACCGCCGTCTGGTGCGTCAGCTTCGTCGGCGGTCCCGCGACCCAGGGCCTGATCTCGAAGCGGTTCGGAGACGACGAGCAGGGGCTCGTCCAAGGCGGACTTTCGTCGCTCCAGAGCTTCACCGGGGTGATCGGTCCCGTGGTCTCCACGAGCGTCTTCGCCTACTTCACCGCCCCCGGCCATCCCCAGGTTCCCGGCGCGCCCTTCCTGCTCGGCGCCGCTTTCGGCCTGGTGACGGGAGCCCTCGCTTTCTGGGCGATGTCGCTACGCCGGTCCGATCCCGTTCCGCAGGCTCAGGCCGCCTAGGCGTCCGTGACCCGCCGCGCCGCTTCGGAGACCGCCCTCTCGAACTCCGCCGTCAGCCACGGACGGGCGCAGAGATTGGTGTTCGACGGATGCGGCGCGGCGATGTGCGGCAGGTCGAGGCCCAGCGATCGCCAGCCTTCGCGTGCCGGGGCCCCGAGCGTGAGGACGGCCCGTAGGCAGGGAAGGAGCGACAGGAGCTCTCGCAGCCATCCCTCGCCGCGACGACGCTCGCCGAGCGTCGGATTCCGTCCTCGTTGGTCGTCACCGAGGTACCACGGCACGACGTTCCACACCACCCACCGCTCGCGCCGAAGCCCCGCTGCTGCGAACGCTTCCCGCATCCGCCTCCCTGTAGGCGTGTCGTTGTCCACGGACACGAAGCCATTTTGATAGCCTCGGCGACTGGGCGACTCCATCAGCACCAGGAGCCGCGCCTCCACCCCGCCGTCGAGCGGGTCGAACCAGGGCGACTCCAGACCCGTGACCTCTCGGAGCCGACGGACGAAACCGTTCAGATCTATAACGCTTGGCGTATCCAGCAGAGCACGCCGTGCGTTCAGGTCCATCTCTAAAGGACGCGGTAATCTCGTCCCATGATCCTTCCCGTCGTCCTCGCGCTGGCCCTGGCGAAGCCTGGGCTCGCCCGGACCTGGGTTTCGGCCGTCAGCCTGAGCGACTCCATGCTGGCTCTCACGCCCGACGGCACTTTCACCGCGACCTTCCGACCGAAAGGCAAGCCGGTCGTCGTCGTTCGCGGCTCCTACGCCGTCGGTCCGATCCCCTCCGCGTCACGGCGGGGCAATCTCAAGAACGCCCAGACTATTTTGTTTATCTACGATCTCGCGTCGCTCAAGCGATTGGGGACGCCCCAGGCTCAGATCGACGATCTGAGGCGTCAGGGCAAGCCGGGCCAACTCGGCATGAAGCTCTACTACGTGCCCGAGTTTCCGCTCTTGTCCGACCTAGCCCGCTTCCACTTCGTCGACGCGAAGGACCGGACCGCCGCGTCCAAGCGGCTTCGGAAATGGAAGCCGTTCTAGAGGCTCTCTATCCGTTCTAGAACCACGTCCATCAGATCCAGTCGCGCCACGTCCGTGCGCTTGCCGACGATCCGGAAGGTCAGGCGGTTAGGCCCCTCGACCGCGTCGATCTCGCCCATCGCCAAGCCGTTCGTCGTGGTCGCTTTCTCCGCGTAGAGGTCGACCGCCGACCCGATGGGCGCCTCGCCGACTTCTGCCCGGATCGACGGAGCCTCGGGACTCTTGCGGGCGTTGATGAAGACCCGGTATCGGCCCGCGGCGGGCAGATCGAGCCGCAGGGTCACGAAGCCACCCACCCCCGAGCGCAGGGTCAAGGTGCGCGGATCGCCGCCCCGCGCCAGGGTCGCCCCGTCGAGGCTGAAGCTCTCGATGGGCGTCGCCCAGTGCGCGGCGAACGCGATCCGCTTGGGATCGACCACCCGTCGCTCTGCCAGGGTCGGGACCGTCGGCGGAGTGGGTGGCCGGTCGAGGTACAGGTAGGCCACTCCCACGTAGTCCGTTGGATGCTCGTTCCTCTCCGGTCCGTGCTCGATGGTCTGGACGAGGCTGTGGGCGAAGGGGTAGGCGTCTCCGATCAGGAATCGATACCCGCCGGTCCGCCCGAGATGCTTCTCGTACCCGAGCGAGCCGCTGAAGGGGCGCGAGAAGGCGTGGTCCCAGCGTCCGGGAAGGTCGTACCAACCGCCGTTGAAGAAGTCCTCCGAGCCCGTTCCGTGGACGACCGTCTCGCCGTCGGTCGTGGTGACGTCGTCCCCTTCGAAGAAGAACGTGTTGCCGGTCTCCAGTCCTTGGGCCTGGAGCGACAGCCCGACGAGATGGCCCCGACCTTTGAGGTCGACCCAGGTGAACGGCCTGCCCTTCGTCGTTGGGTTCTCCCGATGCCAGAGCGCGTAGAACTCGCCTTCGTCCGTGCGTCGCCCTTCGCCCGAGACGGCGATCTCGCCCCGGACGGAAAGGGGGCGGTCGCGGAGCGAGGTCAGCTCGACCTTCGCGCCTTTCGCGAAGGGCATCGGGAGTTCGCAGTAGGCCACGTCGTCGCGCGCCCCGACGTAGGCCGAGGCCATCGTGGGTTTGCCCCACGCGTAGCCGAAGAAGTCGCCCACCGGCATCAGGATCGCCGGCGCCTTGGCTCCGTCCCAGGTCACCCGCAGCAAGATGTCCCGGTCCTTGCCCGCGAACGCCGACGCGGGGCCGAGGCGCAGGCTTTCGATTCGACCCGCCGCCTTCGTCTCGTAGAGCGTCACCGTCTTTCCGGGACCCAGGGTTCTGTCGAAGGACCCGGCGGCCCGATGCGAGACCGCCGGGAGCGCAAGGGGCACCTTCGGGTTGAACGTCTCGACGGGCGTCCCAACCGGGTAGGTCGCGTAGTTGATGTCGTAGAACTGGGCCGGGCCGCGGAGAACGATCTTGCACGATTTCGCGTAGGGCATCCGGACGTACGAGTAGAACCCGCCGCCCACGCCGTCTACCAGAGGCCGCACGAACGGCGCGACCTCTCCGGAGAACAGCTTTCGGTAGGGAAGCGACACGCGCGGGGTCGCCTCGCCGTCGAAGTAGAACTCGAGGGGCGCGTCCGTCGGGGTGGGTGTGTGGAACCGCGTGACGCATCCCGGTCCTTTGAGGTCCGCCAGCACCAGCGCGTCGCCTTCCTTGCGCACGAACGAGTACTTGCCGGAGAATCCGTCGTCGTTGCCCTCCGTCCGGTCGTAGCTCGTCACCGCCCCGACCTTCCAGCCTTTGAAGCGGGGCAACTGCGCGAGATCGAGCGACGGAAGGGCGAGAAGAGCGAGGGCGACGATGCTCACTGGGCCATTCTGTCCCTTCCGAACCGTCTTTCGCCTAGGGTATAGGCGATTGATCGGCTTTAGATCGTGCCGCTGTCGATCCGCGCGCCCGAGGCGCGGACCTCCCACCAGACGAGGACGTTGGAATCCTCGCCGTAGCCCTCGACGGTAAGGGTCGCGGTCCCTTCCGAGACGTGCAGAAGCGCGCGGGCGACGACCAAGGGCGTCTCGAAGCCGAAAGGGTCGACGCTTTGGACGAGACCCTGACGGGCCCAATCGCCGATGGCGGCGACCACGTCTTCCGAGGGAGGGGGAAAGGTGGGAGGGAGGTATGCGAACGTCAGCAGGTGGGTCGCCTCGGCGAGCGTGAACGTCGCCTCGGGCGTTCCCGCGTCAGGCGGCAAGGCGAAGCGAAGCCGAACCTCGCGGGCAGAACGGTCGCTTTCCAGCGCGACGAGCCGCGCGTTCCGCAAAACGGAGCCGAGGTCGCCGGGCGTCTCGCTCGAGAAAGGCTGGGTCCAGTCTGCCGCCACACGACGATTGTAGTGGGGCGACCCCCGGGAAAATCAAAGTTTCCCGGGGGTCCATTGAAAACAGGGTCCCATAAGTAAGGTGCATCCTAATCCCACCAAGCTCGAGTTTCTCGTCTCCCACGCCCGATCGACGGGCTAGGCGACCGTCGAAGTCTCCGGCGGTCGATGGAGGCTGGGGGGCGGTATTCTTCCCCTCAGCTATGGCGACCCCGATCACGATGTCCGACGCTGGACTGAGCGTCCCGAACGACCCTATCATTCCGTTTATCATCGGCGACGGTACCGGCCCCGATATCTGGCGCTCCAGCGTGCGCGTGTTCGACGCGGCGGTGGAGAAGGCTTACGGCGGCGAGCGCAAGGTCGAGTGGAAGGAGACCCTGGCGGGCCAGAAGGCGTTCGACAGGACGGGCAACTGGCTTCCCGACGCGACGCTCGACGACTTCCGGCAGTACCTCGTCGGCATCAAGGGTCCGCTCACGACTCCGGTCGGCGGCGGCATCCGCTCGCTCAACGTCGCCCTACGACAGATTCTCGACCTCTACGTCTGCCTGCGTCCGGTGCAGTACTTCACCGGCGTTCCCTCGCCGGTGAAGCGGCCCGAGGCGGTCGACATGGTGATCTTCCGCGAGAACACCGAGGACATCTACGCGGGCATCGAGTTTGCGGGTGGGACCGAGGAGTCGGCCAAGATGCTGGAGTTCCTCCAGGCGACCTATCCGAAGATGTTCGACAAGGTCCGCTTCGGCACGGCGGAGAAGGGAAGCGAGTACGCCGCCTCGGCGGGGATCTCCGCCGAGGGCGTCGAGGTCGGCATCGGCATCAAGCCGGTCTCGAAGCTCGGTTCGCAGCGCCTGATCCGCTCGGCGATCCAGTACGCCATCGACAACGGGCGCAAGAGCGTGACGCTCGTCCACAAGGGGAACATCATGAAGTTCACCGAGGGCGCGTTCCGCGACTGGGGCTACGAGTTGGCGAAGGCCGAGTTCGGGGCTGAGGAGATCGACGGTGGCCCGTGGTGCAAGCTGCCTAACGGCATCGTGATCAAGGACGCCATCGCCGACATCACCCTCCAGCAGGTTCTCACCCGTCCGACCGACTTCGACGTGATCGCGACCCTGAACCTCAACGGCGACTACCTGAGCGACGCCCTCGCCGCGCAGGTCGGCGGCATCGGCATCGCGCCGGGCGCGAACATCAACTACATCACCGGCCACGCGATCTTCGAGGCGACCCACGGCACCGCCCCCAAGTACGCGGACAAGGACGTGGTCAACCCCTCGTCGGTGGTCCTCTCGGGCGAGATGATGTTCCGCTACATGGGCTGGACCGAGGTCGCGGACCTTATCCTCAAGGGCGTGAACGGCGCCATCGGCGCTAAGACGGTCACCTATGACTTCGCCCGCCTCATGGAAGGCGCGAACGAGGTCAAGTGCTCCGAATTCGGCGATGCGATCATCGCCCACATGGGCTGATCGAGTGCAGCTAAGGGGACGCTTTTCTTCCCCTTCCCGCCCAGGCTTGTGCGAGCCCAGAAGATGGGCGCGTCCTCCCTGCTTTCAGCCGGATCGAAGCTCGCGGACCACGCGAGCTTCGATCCTTCCGGTGGAAATCCTGGAAACGTCGCTCTGCGAACGAGAAGGGTCTTTCGAAGGTAGGGAACCGGCCCGAAGCGCCGATCTATCGATCGATGCCTCTTTTCTTGCCCTCCGGCGGGCTGGTCTACCACGCGCGAGCCCTCCGTCTCGGCAAGACCTGCTGGGAGCCCTTCCGGCAGGCGGTCCGAGAGTGGCTCGACCGGTGGCGGCCGCCCTGCGAGGGACTCCTGCTGATCGGGCCGAGCGGCGGCTACTCGCTTCCCACGGAATGGCTGGCCCGGTTTTCGGAGGTCGTGGCCATCGACTTCGATCCCCTCGCCCAGTCCGTCTTCGGGCGACAGCACCGGGCTTGCCGAACGACGAGATGGATCCGTGAAGACGTCCTGCCCGTGGGCTCCCAAGGCCTCGACCTCACGCCCCTTCGGAGGCGCCTGGCGGAGTATCCCGACCATGCGGTCCTGTTCTCCAACGTGCTGGGACAGGTGGCGCTGTCGTCCGCTTGCGAGGACGCCGTCGAGCGAGACTTGGCCGTTCTTCGGCGGGCCCTCGACGGACGTCACTGGGCGAGCTACCACGATCGGCTCTCCGCGCCTTGGCGCCCCGAGGCGCTTGCGGATCGTCGGCATCGAAGCGACCTCGAACTGGCGCGGCTCGCCTACCCGAACGGCGGCGAGATCGTCTCGCACTCCACCGCCCTTTTGGGGCACGGTCTCGAATGCGAGACCTTCGCCTGGGAATGCGAACGCGGCCACTGGAACCTCATCGAAGGCTGCGTCGGGAAGCGCCCAGGTAGAACGGAACGTGGCCTCCGCGAAGTTGCTTAGCGTCAATCTCGGACGACCCCGTCCGGACGGGGACCGCAAGGCCAAGACCGGCATCTACAAGGAGCCCGTCCGTGAACCCGTTGAAGTCGACGTGCTCGGCCTTCGGGGCGATTCGGTGCTCAACAAGCGGCATCACGGGGGAAAGGACCAGGCGGTCTACCTCTACGCGGTGGAAGACTACGCCTGGTGGTCTTCGGAACTCGGCAAGGAACTCCAGCCCGGAACGTTCGGGGAGAACCTGACGACCGAAGGCGTCGATCTCACGAACCTGTCGATCGGAGACCGGCTAGAGATCGGCGCGGTCGTCCTCGAAACGACCGCACCGCGTATCCCGTGCGCCACCTTGGCTCGTCGCATGGAGGACGCGACCTTCGTAAAACGGTTCATGGCCGCCCGACGACCGGGCGCCTACTTTCGGGTCGTTCGTACCGGAAGCGTTCGACCGGACGAATCGATCACGCTCCAGCCCTACGAAGGCGAGCGAATTGGGATGTTGGAACTGTTCGATGACTACCCTCAGGCCCGCCTCGGCGAGGACTCGGTTCGCCGCATCCTCGCCGCGCCGATCGCGGAGCGAGTTCGAGTCCAGAAGACGGCGCAGCTTACGGCTCTATTGGTAAAACGAAGCTGAACCGAAAAGCTAACCGCCACTCGTATCTAGAGTCGTTCGATTTCGTTCTTCAGCGAGCTCCATTGAGGCCGACGAAGAGGGCTTTAAGGGAGTAGAAGCCGCCATATGGCTACGAAGCTCCACGAGTATCCTGTCGTCGCGAACTGGAACGGCGGCCGCGACGGCGCCGGGGACCTGACCCCCGCCCACAGCGGCAAGACGATCCCGATCAACGTGCCGCCGGAATTCGACGGACCGGGCGGGGAGACCAACCCCGAGGAGCTGCTGACGAGCGCGGTCGCGGGCTGCTACTCGATCACCGCCGGGATCGTCCTGAAAAACCGCCGTCTGCCCGTCACGTCGATCCGGACAGAGGCGCTCGGGCAGGTCGAGCAACAGGGTGCGAGCTTCGCCTACAAGTCGATCACCCTGCGCCCTACGATCACCTTGGAGCCCGGATCGACGGACGAGCAGGTCGCGCAGGCCGAAGAGATGGCCCATAAGGCCGACGCCTACTGTATCGTCTCCAACGCGGTGCGCGGCAAGGTCGAGATCGTCATCGAGCCGACGGTCGTTAAGTCGTAACGGGTTGACGGCGCCTGAACTCGTCCTCCTCGTCGGCCTGCCTGCCTCGGGGAAGTCGACCTTCTGCCGTGAGCGGTTCGCCGCTACGCACGCGCTCGTGAGCAAGGACGCGATGTCCAAGAGCGCGAACAAGGCCCGACGCCAACGCCAGGAGATCGAGACGGCCCTCGCCAGGGGGCGCTCGGTCGTCGTGGACAACACGAACGTCAGCCGCGAGGAGCGGGCGGCGGCGATCGCCGCCGCCCAGGCCTTTGGGGCAAGGATCGTCGTCTACCGTTTCGCGGAGTCCGTCGAGGCCTGTCGAGAACGGAACGAGCGCCGCGAAGGCACGTCCCGGGTGCCTCTCGTCGCCCTCTACGCCGCCGCGAAACGGTACCAGGAACCGACTGAGGACGAAGGGATCGATGCGATCCACACGGTGCATCTAGGCGCCGATGGCTTCATCCTAGAGGCATGAACCCCAACGAGTTCGAGCGGAAGATGCGCCTGGGCGAGGCGTTCCACGCGCTTCGGCTGCCGCCCAACGCCTGGACGGTGGTTCGGGTCGACGGCCGGTCTTTCTCCCGCTTCACCGAGACGCGGTTCGACAAGCCTTTCGATCCGCGCTTTCGCGACCTCATGCTCGCCGCCGCGCGGGCGCTGATGGCGGAACTGAACGCCCTCTACGCCTACACGGAGAGCGACGAGATCTCTCTCCTGCTTCCCCGATCCTGGGCGACGTTCGACCGGGAGGTCGAGAAGACGGTCTCCGTAGCCGCCGGGATCGCGAGCGCCGCGTTTAGCGTGGCAGCGGGCGAGCCGGCCCACTTCGATGGCCGCGTCTGGATCGGTGCGACCGACGGGGACGTCGTCGACTATTTTCGCTGGCGGCAGTCGGACGCCACCCGCTGCTGCCTCAACGGGTGGGTCTATTGGACGCTTCGCAACGAAGGCGCGAGCGTCACGGAGGCGACCCGCGCGATGGAGCGGCAGAGCGTGGCGGCGAAGAACGAGATCCTGTTCCAGCGAGGCGTCAACTTCAACGAACTCCCGCTTTGGCAGCGACGCGGCGTCGGCCTGCGCTGGGAGGCTTTTGAGATCTCCGGCGAGAACCCGCTGACGGGCGAGTCGACCCTCGCTCGTCGCCGACGGCTCGTCGAGGATACGGACCTGCCCATGCGAGAAGCATATGGAGCCTATATCGCCGACCTGATGGAAAGCTCTTCGTAGACGAGACCGGGCCTATTCTTCTTCGATCTCTCGTCGCGCTCGGGCGGCGATCTCTTCGATCAGCAGCTCGTAGGGCACTTCCATGCCGTTGCGGGTCCAGCCCACAGGAACCTTGACACGGCCCGCGACGAGGTGGGCGAAGGGTTTAATGGTGAGCTGTCCCTTCTCTAGGACCAGCCGTGCTCGATCGCCCTCCATGCGGACGCCCTTGATGCTCTCCCAGGAGACCGACTCGATCTTCGGCCCCTTGACCAGATCGAGCCGGTCATCGAGCAGAACGTACTCCATCGCCTCTGCCTGACGGTGAAGGAGCTCCGCGTAGGCTCCGCGTCCGAAATCGACGAGCGCACCGGCGGCGGTCTTCAAGTTCTCGATCGGTCGCTTCTGGTCTGTGCCGGTCTGGCGGAACACGCTTTTGCCTCGCTCGCCCGCCGCTTTGCGGACGTTGTCGGCTCCGGTCTGGAGCCAGCGGAGAGCCTCTCCGGGACGGTAGCGAACGGTTTCCACTGCATCTAGGACGCCGGACGGGCGCATTTGGGTGCAACGGAGAGCCTTGCGGAGTACTCTTTCCTTATGAAGCGCCTCGCGATTCTTCTCGCTTTCGCCGCCGTCGCTCCCCTCGCGCTCGCCGGACCGGAGAAGTCCGTAGGCAAGCCTCTGCCGAAGTTCTCGCTCACCACGACGAAGGGCCAGAAGATCACGAACGCCAACCTGAAGGGCAAGGTCGTGCTTCTCGACTTCTGGGCGACGTGGTGCGTCCCTTGCCGCCAAGCGGCGCCGAAGATCCAGGAGCTTCACGAGAAGTACGGCTCAAAGGGGCTTTACGTACTGGGCGCCGACACGGGCGAGTTCGGTAAGGGCACCGCCGCGCCCTACGCAAAAAAGCACGGCTACACCTATAGCTTCGCCGAGCAGTCCGACAAGCTGGCCGCTGGCCTGGGTATCCAGCCGATCCCGGTGTTCGTGCTTGTGGACAAGAAGGGCATCGTGCGCAAGGTCTGGACCGGGATCGGCGGCGGCGTCGACAAGCTCTACACCGAGATCGAGGCCGCCGCACAGCCGCTCCTCAAGGGCTGACCGTTCGGCAAAAGGGTAGGGCTCCGTCTAAAGCCCTACCTCCTTCGCGCGGTTGCCGTAACATAGGAGCGTGAGTCTCGTTCCCGTCTCGAAGAAGATTCCCGCCGGGATCTGCGGCATCCTCCTTGGAGGCCTCGGCGTCCACAAGTTCCTCATGGGTTTCCCGCGCGCGGGCATGACGATGCTTGGCGTCACCGTCGTCTCCTGGGTCCTTGGCCACATCCCCTTCCTCCATATCTTCGGCTTGGTCGGCTGGGCGGTAGGGGTGATCGGCTTCGTCGAAGGCATCATCTACCTCGTGAAGAACGACACGGACTTCTACCGCGACTACGTGATCAAGCGTCAGGAATGGTTCTAGGCGCCTTCCGCTGATCGGGCGTCGCTGTATCGGGAGAGGACCGGAAGACGGAGAGTCGCTCAGGCGCGGAGCTTCGCCAAAGTCTCCGCCTCCCGTTCGCGCGTGAATCCAGAGGGGTGCGTCTCGTCGGCGTGCGTCGTCCGCACCCAGGCGGCGGTGTCCACCGTGGTGGCCGAGAGCGGTCGCCGTTCCAAGCCTGCGGCGATGGTTGCCGCAGGCTGGATCCGCATCAAGGAGCCCGCGTCGGCGTAGGCGAGGGGAAGATCCGAGCCAGTCTTCACGTCGAGACCTTCGAGCGTCGCGACGTCGACGTAGACGGGCTGCGCGCCGAGATTGAGCGCTTGGCAGGCGGCGATGGTGTCGCCGAAGGTGGAGTCCTCTCCGACCGCGTCGTAGACGCCCGCGAGGTCCTTCTCCAGCAGGAGAACCATGAACGTGCCGAGATCCCGCGCGTCGATCTGCTGGAGCGGCGCGTCGAGGATGTCCGGCGTCAGGACCTCGCCCCCCTCTAGGAACCGTCGTACCCAATAAGGGAAGCGGTTCGTCGGGTCGTGCGGGCCGTACACGAGTCCGGGGCGGACGATCGTCGCCCGATCGTCCCAAGCCGCGACAACGGCGCGCTCGCACTCCACCTTCAAGGCCCCGTACGTCTCGCCGGTGATCTCTTCCGTTCCGACCGGTGTCTCGACCGCCTTCTCTTTCAACCCGCCCATCTCGTCGTCCTCGTAGACGGAGATCGTCGAGACGAACAGGTACCGCCCCGCCACCTCGCGCAACACGCGGGCGGAGTCTCCCACGATGCGCGGCACGTAGCCGCAGGCGTCGACCACCGCGTCCCATCGTCGCCCCGCGAGGGCGTCAAGACCGCCGTCGCGGTCGCCTAGGATATCGTCGGCGCCTGGGATAAGTCCGGCGCCCTTGCTTCCTCGGTGGAAGAGGGTCACGCGGTGGCCTCGCGCCAGGGCCGCCTCCGCCACGCCGCGTCCGACGAAGACCGTACCGCCGAGGATCAGGATGTCCACGCCCTATTGTGACGAACCGCAGGTGATCACGACTTACGAAAGGCCGCTCAGGCTCTTCTCGTTGATCCTTAGAGCGTTTCGCGAAAGCGATCGTCCTTGTGATCGAACAAGTCTTCTTGAACAGGCACCAACCGCAGAACGGCGGCTTTTGAAAAGCCGCCGTTCGATACGTCTTGTGAACGGCGAACTAGCGTCCGGGTGCGCCGGGCAGAAGAGCTTCGGTTCCGGGAAGGTCGCCTTCGCCGTGGGCTCCATTCAGCACTTCCTGTCCGGCCTCGACGATCAGGTCGCCCTTCGGATACCAGCGGACGTCGAGCTGCTTCACCGCGAGGGTTTCATCGAGTCGACCGACGATCTGCGAAGACGGCGCGTTCTTGAGCAGCTCGGGCTCCTCGACCGCCTCTCGGCAGATCTCGATCATGGCGTCGCAGAACTCGTCCAAGGTCTCCTTGGCCTCCGTCTCCGTGGGCTCGATCATAAGGCACTCGGGAACGATGAGGGGGAAGTAGTTGGTCGGCGGGTGGAAGCCGTAGTCGATCAGCCGCTTAGAGATGTCCAGCGCGCGGATGCCGTTCCCCTTCTTGTACTTCTCCGCCGTGAGGATGCACTCGTGCATGCATGGGCGGTCGTGCGCGGGCGGGAGAACGTCCTTTAGACGCGCGCGCACGTAGTTCGCGTTCAAGACCGAATGGCGTGAGATGTCGGCCATGTGCTCCTTGCCGAAGGCGCGCAGGTAGGTGTATGCGCGCACCTCCATCAAGAACTGGCCGTAGAAGCCGCTCACCCGACCGATCGTCTTCGGGCGGTCGTAATCAGCGACGACCTTGGCGTCGGCGCGGCGGATCACCGGCATGGGCAGGAAAGGCTCCAGGTGCGACTTCAAGCCGATGGCGCCGCAGCCGGGGCCACCGCCGCCATGGGGCGTGCTGAACGTTTTATGAAGGTTCAGGTGCATGCAGTCGAAGCCGTGGTCGCCAGGACGCGTGGTACCGACCATCGCGTTCATGTTCGCGCCGTCGCAGAACACCTGGCCGCCCGCCTCGTGCACCATCCGGCAGATCTCCTCGATCGCGGGTTCGAAAAGGCCGAGGGTCGAGGGGTTGGTGAGCATGAGCGCCGCGACGCGCGGACCGTCCTTCTCAAGGGCTTTGGAGAGGGCGCCAAGATCGGTGTTGCCCTCCGCGTTCGTGGGGATCGAGACGACGTCGTAGCCGCACCGGGCGGCGGAGGCTGGGTTCGTGCCGTGCGCGGAATCGGGTACGAGGACGACCTTGCGGCGCCCCTCGCCGAGGGACTCGTGGTAAGCCTTGACGAGCATGAGGCAGGTCATCTCGCCGTGGGCGCCCGCGACAGGCTGGAGAGTGATCTCATCGAAGCCTGTGATCGTGCAGAGCATCTCCTGAACGCCCATCAGAAGCTCTAGCGCGCCGGGGATCGTCTCCACCGGCTGCATCGGGTGGAGTTGGGAGAAGCCGGTCATGCGGGCGGTGGCCTCGTTGACCTTGGGGTTGTACTTCATCGTACAGGAGCCCAGGGGATAGAAGCCGGTTTCGATCCCATAGTTGATGTGGCTCAGATTGGTGAAGTGGCGGACGAGATCCAACTCGCCGATCTCGGGCAGGTTCAGCTCGCCGCGCGTCTCGAAATCGGGCGCGACCTCGGGTGTGTCGCCCACCGGGAGGTTGCATCCCACACGCCCGGGGCGGGATCGTTCGAAGATGGACTGGGGCTCGGGAACGCGCTTGGTCGGCATCGGACGCCCCAAAGGGTACCTTCCGCCGAGCCTGTCTCTCTTTTAGGGATGCTCCCTCGATCGAGTGCGGCGCGGCGATGATCCTCGAAGTGGGGACTAAATACCCCTGCCATTTCCAAGCCGACCCTAAGAAACCCGAGGATTTGCCGATAGTTAAGGTGGGACGCCGAATATGGACCTACGACGCTTCACCCTACCCCTCCGCCGTTCGCACGCGGCGCGGGCGGGCGCCTTGGCTTTCAGCCTCGCCCTCACGTTGGGCGTGAGTCTGGGCCTCGTGCTCGGTACGGCGGCGCCCCGCCAGGTCGTGGCCAAGGCGGAGGAAGACGTCGTCAAGGCGCTACTCGTCGCGAACGAGGCGGGCCAAGCGCTGAAGGAGCGGAGCGCCGCCCTTCGTCTGCTGGCGCGGATGCCTGCGGTAGAGGAGCACCGGGGAAAAGAGGGTCTGGCGTTCGAGGCGCTGCGCGAGATCTACCCGCAGTTCGAGTCGATCCGGTTCGAGGCGACGTTGCCGAAGCCTCCTACGGAACCCCTCGTTCGGCCCGAGCCGCGTCAGCTTCGGCTCACCTACCCTCTTCGTTCGGGTGGCTATCTGGTGGGCGTTCTTCGAAAGGAATGGGCGGAGGAGGCCGCAACGGCGACGCGGCCGTTCGGCGAGAACGGCCGCGTCGCGACGGCGCTGGTGAGCCGTCGGGGCTCGCGCACGGCCGGAGTTCCCGAGCCACCCCGATGGGAGATTCTGTCACGTCTCCAGGGAACTGATACAGACTTCGCCTCCCTGATATGGGGCGACGGCCAGAGCTACCTGACGTCGATCCGGCGCCTTCCGGAGACGGGAGAGACGAAAGTCGGCCTGATGGTGGTCTCTGGATTCCCGGCCGCGCGAATCGAAGGGAAGGTGAGGCAGGTCCGCGAGATGGCGCTTCTCTTCGGCGGCGCGCTAGGGTTGGTCGCGGGTCTGGTCGCCTGGGTGGGAATAGCCCGCTCGACGCGAAAGCTGCGCGCCCAGAATTCGGCTCTGGAAGGTCGCGTCGCGGCCCGAACAGTCGAATTGGAGGCTGCGGAGCGTTCGTTTCGAAGCCTTTTCGAGAACGCCCCCTTCGGCCTCTACCAGTGCGACCTGGAAGGGCGCCTCATTCGCGTGAACCCGACGCTCGCCCATCTCATGGGCTTCTCAAGTCCCGAAAGGATGGTCGAGAGTCTAGGATCGCTCCAGACGATCGGCGACCTTCCCGCGCGCATCCGTTTCCTTGAACGACTTCGTGCGAGCGGCGAAGCGCGGTGCGTGACCTTTGCGGTGGGCGACCATGGGCGTCCGATGTGGCTGGAGGAGACGGCGCGGGTGGTACAGAGTGCGGACGGCACGGCTCCCTTTATCGAAGGAGCCCTCCACGATGTGACCGAGCAGCGTGAGATGGAAGATCGCCTCCGCCAGATCGGCGCGACAGATCCTCTGACCGGCCTGCTTAATCGACGGGGCCTCGAAGAGGCCATGGAGAACGTCGAAGCCCCGGTCTCGTTCGTGACGGTGGATCTCGACGCCTTCAAGCGCTACAACGATACGTTCGGTCATCCGGCGGGCGACCTCGCCCTCCGAACGGTCGCTGACGCGATCCGACGCGCCGTGCGGACGGACGACGTGGTCGCGCGGGCGGGTGGCGAGGAGTTCGTCGTCGTCCTCTCGCGGACTCCGACCGAGGGAGCGCGTCGCGTCGCGGAAACCCTGCGCGAGACGGTCGCGGCTTGCGTCGGCCTCGAAAGGCCGATCACGGTGAGCGGCGGCGTGGCGACGGCGAACGCCCTTGAGGAGTTGGACGCGGCCTACATGGCCGCCGATCGGGCGCTCTACCGAGCCAAGGAGGCGGGCCGCAACCGCATCGTGGTCAATGCGGCGAAGCTCGCGTAGGAGCGAACGCGACGACGGTCACGATACCGATGGACGCGTAATCTACCGCGCAAAGGGTCCCTCCCTGACGCCTTGACGAGCTTCGACGAAGAAGCGATCCTCGAAAGAGAATCAGGGCTCTAGGAAATCCTAGAGCCCCGTAAATGCTTGGTGCCGTCGCTCGGACTCGAACCGAGATGCCTTGTGGGCGCCGCCACCTGAAGACGGTGCGTCTACCAATTTCGCCACGACGGCAAGCGATATGGAATATACCCCAACGATCTTCGAAAGGGAAGCCTAAAGCCCACGCCGTTGGGGACCGATAAACGGATCATGGCGACGGCGGCGGTTTCCGATAGCGTCTCGAGTGAGCAGGTAGTAGTGTTTCGGCTGGAGGCCGAGCGATATGGTGTGGACATCTTCCGGGTGAACGAGATCATCCGACTCCGGGAGATCACTCCCATCCCCCACACGCCGCCCCACGTCCGAGGTCTCGTAAACCTCCGGGGCAAGACGATCCCGGTGGTCGACCTGCGGATCCGCTTCTCTCTTGCGGAGGAGACCACGGACAAGGCCCGCATCATCGTCGTCGAGTCCGCCAACGGCCAGATCGGCCTGGTTGTAGACGAGGTGTGCGAGGTTTGCACCCTGGACGGCGCAGGCGTCGAGCCGCCCCCCAGTGGCGTCGGCGGCGACTGCGTTCGTGGCGTCGCCCGTCGGGAGGATCGCCTGATCGCCCTTCTCGACCTCGACCAGACCCTGGAGGGCTAAAGATGGCAACCGATCTCGACATGAGCCAGTACCTCGACCTCTTTGTGCAAGAGGGCGAGGAACAGTTGGAAACCCTGGAGCGCGAGCTTCTCCTGCTGGAGAAGGCGCCGACCGCCGAGCGCATCGACCTCGTATTCCGCGCCGCGCATACCCTTAAAGGCGCGGCCCGCGCGATGGACTTCAGCAATCTCGCGTCGGTGACGCACGAGATGGAGAACGTCCTCGATGCGGTGCGTGGCGGCAAGATGATCGTCTCCACCCCGATCGCCGACGCTCTTCTCGCCTGCCTCGACGTGCTGCGCACGATGCTGGATGCGATCCAGGGCGGCCGGGGCGACGCGTGGCAGGACGACGGCCTCATCGGCAAGCTCCAGGGCTTCCTGAACGGCGGGGCTCCTGAGGCGGTCGCGACCGCCGGGCCTTCCGGACTGCCGCAGGAGATCTCCGACGCGTTGAGCGTCGCTTCCGCCGAGCGCCCGGTTTTCAGAGCGACCGTGGTCCTCCGCGAGGACTGCGTGATGAAGTTCGTGCGCGCCTTCATGGCGATCCAGGCGGTGGGCGAGAACGGAGAGCTTCTCGCTTCCATCCCGGACGCGGCGGCGCTTGAGGACGAGGCGTTCGAACGTGAGTTCACCCTCTTCTTCCATTCCGACGACGAGCCCGAAACCGTCGCAAAGCGTCTGGACAAGCTGGGTGAGATCGAGAGCATTCAGGTGGCGCCCCACACGGCTCCGAAGCCGCTGAACGAATCCCCGAACGTCCCGGCTCCGGTGAGCCCGAAGGCCGCTACAGCCGAGGAGGAGCCCGCCGCGGAGAAGGGCGCGCCGAAGGGCGGCTCCGCAACGGTCCGCGTCGACGTGGCTCGGCTGGACGAACTGATGAACCTCGTGGGCGAGCTGGTTATCGACCGGGCTCGTATCTCGGGCATCGGCGCCGCCCTGGCCGCCAAGTACGCCCTCGACGAGCACCTGGAGGCTCTCGCGGAAACCAGCGGCCATCTCGCCCGCATCACCAGCGACCTTCAGGACGGCCTGATGAAGACGCGCATGATGCCGATCGAGACCGTCTTCAACCGCTTCCCGCGCATGGTCCGCGATCTTGCGAATAAGCTGGGCAAGGAGGTCGAGCTGGAGATCGTCGGCGGCGAGACCGAACTCGACCGCTCCGTCCTGGAGACGATCGGTGATCCCCTCATCCACATCCTGCGTAACTCGATCGACCACGGCCTAGAGCCGCCGTACGCGCGAGGTGGCAAATCCCGGCAAGGCCGCGTGGTGCTGAGCGCGCGCCACCAGGAAAACCACATCGTGATCGAGATCACGGACGACGGGCGCGGCATCGACGCCGAGCGCCTGAAGACCAAGGCCCTTTCTCAAGGACTGATCACGCAGGAGGTCGCGGAGCGCATGAGCGAGCGCGACGCCCTGAATCTCATCTTCCACAGCGGCTTTTCGACCGCCGCCCAGGTTTCCGAGGTTTCGGGCCGGGGCGTCGGGATGGACATCGTCCGCTCGAACATCCAGAAGCTTGGAGGCCTCATCGACGTTGAGACGGTCCTCGGCCAGGGCACGAAGTTCACCCTTCGGCTGCCCCTTACCCTCGCCATCATCCGCGGCCTGCTCGTTCGGGTCGCGGGCGTCGTCTACGTTCTGCCGCTGGGTTCCGTCGTGGAGACCCTGCGCGTGGAGAACGAGCAGATCCAGTCCGTCCGGGGCCGCGAGGTGGTGGTCATCCGAGGCGAGACGGTTCCGCTCGTCCGCCTTCGGCGCACCTTCGGCCGCTCTCTGGACGAAGGAGTGCCCGCCGACGTCGCCTACATGGTGGTCGTCGGTCTCGCCGACCGCCGCCTCGGGCTGGTGGTCGACCGTTTGGTCGGAGAACAGGAAGTCGTGATCAAGTCTCTCAATCGTTTCTGCGGCGACGTCCGGGGTATCTCGGGCGCCACCATCCTCGGCGACGGCAACGTCGCGCTCATCGTGGATGTGAACGGCATCGTTTCGGAGGCGGTTTGACCGCCGCCTCCCCCGATGTCCTGGCGGGTATCCCCGCCCTTCCCGTGGCCGTCGCTAAGGTCTTGGAGGAGACCGGACGCGACGAGCCGGACCCCCGCGTCATCGCCCGCGCCCTCGAAACGGACGCGGGCCTCGCCGCGAAGATGCTGTCCCTCGTGAACTCTCCCTACTACGGTCTGTCCGGAACGGTGACGAGCCTCAGTCAGGCGGTGATGATCGTCGGTATGCGCCAGGTTCGCAACGTGGCGCTGGCCGTCGGCGCGCTCCGGGCGATTCCCGGCATCCCGCCCGCCGTCGTCGACGCGTTTCTCGACCGAGCGATGGTCACCGCCAAGACCGCCCGCGCGATCGCGGCGAAGGGCGGTCTGCCGTCTGCCGACGCCGATACCGCCCATTTGGGTGGCCTGTTGCGTGGCGTCGGCTCGCTCGTCGCTCTACGGTTGGGCAACGCGAAGCCCACCGATGCCGAGATCGTCGACCTTGCTCGACGGGTTCTCGATCACTGGAAACTCCCGTCTCCCCTCGTCGCTGCCGTCGGCGACAGCGCCGGACCGTTCGAAGAGCCGACTCCCGCATGCGCCGTCCATGTCGCTGCCATGGTCATTGGTGGGCGCGCCGCCGAAAGCGATCCGGTAGCCCTCGACCTGCTGAACACTCAGATCGAAGATCTGGAATTCTACGATCCGCTGGTCAAGTAGAGTCCCGAAGAGGCTTCCCCGAACCCCGGACGCGCCTAAAGCACGTCCGGGGTTCGGGCGTCGGTCGGAGGAGAGAGAGGCTGACGCAACGCTTGAAAGATCGTGTGGGCCTCGCTGAGGAACTCTCGAACGGAGACGACGGCCAAGGGGCCTTTCGGTCCTGTAAACCGCTCGGCTTGGAGAACGGCGCGGAAGTTCGAACCGTCTCGACGGCGGGCAAAGTAAGGTTCGTGGATGCCGACGGTCTCGCGCTCGGGACCGTCCGGCTCAAAAAGCGGACGGCAGGGTTCCCGGAGCGTCTCGGGGGTCGCGGAGGTGGTCAGTTCTCGCATGGGCACCCCTTCCAACTCTCCCGGACGCGCCCCATAGATTCGCCAGGCCTGCTGGTTGGCGAACACCACGTTCGAGGGTGCGGCCGTTACGAGGATCGCCTCCGGTGCGTGGTAGAGGGCCATAAGGTGCGGCGCCTCTTGCTGGTGCGCGGCTTGGATCACGCACAGTTTCTCGTACTGTAGCTTCGTCTCCTCCAACTCGTCTCGGAGCCGCTGGTTCTCGGCCGTGAGAGCGGCTTGCTTCAGACGGGCCTGATGCCGGATCAGATCCGCGACGATCTCGACCCGCGCATGGGGGCCGAGCTTGCCTCGGATACGAACCCAGTAGCTGTTGATCGTTGAGACGCTGAGGTCCAGACACTGGGCGATCTGCTCGTCGGTCCGCCCTTCGACCGCGAGATCGACCACTGCTCGCTCACGAACCGACAGACCTGAGAGCCGCTCGCCGTAATCGTTGCCTAGAAGGGGGACCGGTCGGATTCGAGGTCGCGAGGACTTTGCGGAGGATGGCGGTTCCATGACGACGCGTGAGAGGCGAAAGAAGGGAGATCCGTTCTTCGCTGAAGAAAGGGCTGACTGCCCTCGACAAGATGATTTTACGCACGTAAAAAGGTGGACGTCTGTATCACTTTTGCCCATCGGTCCGGAAGGATCGGGCGGTAAGATGTCTGCGCCATGCCGAACACCGATCCAACGGTCCGCGAGCGCGAGGTGCTGTTGCTCGCCGCCGAAGGACGATCGGACAAGGAGATCGCAGAAAGGCTGGGGATCGCGCGTGGCACCGTAGTGACCTACTGGACGAGGCTCCGCGAGCGGACAGGGGCGGTCAACCGAACCCAAGCGGTGGCTCTCGAGATGCTCCGCGTCTTTCGGGAAACGGAGGACGAGCGGATTCGGACGGCAGGGCTCTACCAGGCGATGATCGACAGCACGGTCGACTTTGCGGTGTTCCTGCTGGACGAGGACCGGACGGTTCTCTCGTGGAACCCTGGCGTCGGCACGATCCTGGGCTACGAAGAGGCAGAGTGGATCGGACAGACCGCCGACGTGATCTTCACGCCGGAAGAGCTTGCGGAGAACATGCCTGAAATCGAGCAGGCGACCGCACTTCGGGAAGGACGGGCGCTGGACGACCGCTGGCACGTTCGTAAGGATGGAAGCCGCTTCTGGGCTTCCGGGGTGATGGTGGCGGTGAGAAATCCAAGCGGCAAGGTGCTGTGCTACTCCAAGATCCTGCGCGATCTCACGCGGCTCAAGCGCCTGGAGGCGCAGGCCGTGGCGTTGGGCGGCGATCCCGATGGGATCTGAGACCTATGGCCGCACGACGGTAAGACTCTGCTTGCCCGCGAGCCGCCCCTCGGCATCATAGACCGCGAGGACGATCGACGACCGGCCTTTCGGGAGTTCCACCGAGATGCGATGCGATCCAGCGACCGCTTCGTCAAGCACGATCCGGCCCCCGATCTTGAGGATCGTCCGAGGACGGGGAACGTAGGAACGGACGTAAGCGGAGAAGACGACCGGTCCCGAGAGAGTCTCGCCGTTGCGCAAGGGACGTGGAACCGACGGGGCCTTCTGCCCGGTTTCGCCTAGGTAAAACGGCTCGGCCGTCGCGGCGGCGTAGGCTCGTGCTACGACCGGCTCGGACAACAGGGTGAAATCGTTGAGTCGGCGCGCTCCCTGAGCGTACTTCGCGGTGTCGAGGCTGAGCCAGTGGATGGCTTTCACGCGGGGGTACCGACGGGGCACGGCAGCGTACATTTGGCCGATCTTGTCGATGGCGAAATCCGTGCGAAGAACGCCGTCCACCACGCTCCGGTGAGTGGCGGCCCACTCGCCGACCATCATCGGATGTTTCGCCGCGTACCGCTTGTAGACGAAGTCGAGGGAATCTTCGGGATGGCGCCAAGCGGCGACGCGGCCTCGGTCGCCATCGTTGTAGAGGACGCTGTAGAAATTGACGCCGACCCAGTCCACCGCGTCGTCGCCGGGAAAGTAGGCGTCAAGCCCCTTCTCGGGCGAATCGGCGGGGCACCAGACCATCGCGACGTTTGGAGCGATGGAATGAGCGATGGCGGCCACCCGGCGAAACGTTTCCCGGTAAGCGGCGGGATCCGCATGATAAGGAGTCCAGGCTCCGTTCATCTCGCTGGCGAAACGCAGGAAGATGGAGATACCGCTCCGTCTGGCGTCGTCCATGAAGCGTCTCAGGTAGCGGACGTCGCTCGCGTCGTGCAGATCATGAGGTTCCCAGGCGATCTGAAGACCTGCGCCAAGCGAGGCCAGATGGCGGGCGTAATCCATGGGGAAGGGCTGACCGAAGGAACGGTAGGTGAAGAAGAGGGCGTGGTCGCGCCCGACGTTCCGGTCGAACACGGCAGGGTTGCGCCCTGCTCCGTCTTCGCGTTCGACGTTCGCCCCGAGAAAGCATCCGGCGATCGGCTCGTTGCGCGCGAGATCGGTTCGAACCGCGGGAACGTCGTCTACGTAGAGAACGGCGTCCGTCCGGTAACGGCGGCCATAGTCCCGCAGGATCTGAGCGGCGTTGGGATCGCCAAGCGCGCCATAGCGGCGGGAAGCCTCCAGAAACGCCTCCGACGCCTCGGGGAAGCGTCTCTGGGCGACGAGACGGTCGGCTCGCGCCCGAACCTCGGCAGCGGAGCTTCCCTGGGCCCAGACGAGAAGAGGCGCGAGGAGCACGCCCCTTCTACGGCTCGTCCGACCGGTGGGATGCGTCTAACGCACTCTCGCCCGAAGTCCCAGGCGTCGTCGCTCGATCAGCGAGCGGGCCTGATGCATCGTCTCCAAAAGCTCGATGTCGCGATCGGAGACGCCGAGGCTCTTCAGGATCTCCTTCTGGCGGTCGCTCGGCGGCTTCTCGCGCCAACGGGCGTCAGCCTTGACGATGCGCCCCGCGTCGGCCCAGGTCATGCGGATCAGACGATCGGCCTCGTCGAACGCCGGTTGGAGGTCGTCTCCGAGCGGAACGTGCATCGGCGGCATCGAGGAGCTTCGAAGCTCGACCGTCATCCGTCCCAGCTCGTCGGTGTGGATCGTCGCGGCGCGATTCTTCTCGAAGGTGCTGTCGCCGCAGGGAAGCCAGTACTCGCCGTCGCCGATCTTCATCCAGGCGAGTCCGCTCACCCCGACGATCTCCTCGGGGATGCTCAGCTCCTTGATAAGGTCGACCTCGCTGAGGACGGTCGAGAGGTCGTCCCAGTTGGTCTGGCGCCGGAACAGGGCTCCGCGTTTGGCGGGCTCCAGCTCTTCGACGCGCTCGGCGGCGGCGAAGAGGCTGTTGCCTTGGAGGTCGAACTCGGGAGGTAGGCCGACGAGCCCCGCCAAGGAGGCGGGAGCGGGCTTCTCCTTAGGCTTCGGCGCCTCTTCGTCCTTGTCCGGAGGCGCGGAGAGTCCGAATTCCTTGCTCGCGTCGACCACGTCGATCACGATGCAGTCGCCTTTAGGAGCGTTCGCGATGGCTTGCCGACGCGCTTGGGCGGTGTCGTAGCCGTCTACCGTGCCGCCGAGGGTGCGAAGACCTCTTCCAACCATCTGGCAGTAGAGGGCCCAACTCTGGGTCGGCCTAAGGAGAAGGACGCAGTCGGTCGCGGGCGCGTCGAAGCCCTCGGTCGCGATATCGACGTTCACCAGAACCTGCGTCTTGCCTCGGCTATAACGGCCGAGGATGCCCTCGCGTTGTTCCATCTTCATCGTGCCATCAACGTGCTCGGCCCCGACATGGTGAGATCGGAACATCTCGGCCACGTCCTTGGCGTGCTGCACATCGACGCAGAAGATAATCGTGCGGCGCTCGCCGGCGACCTCGCGCCAGTGGCGATAGGCGGTGTAGTTTCGCTCTTCGGTGTTGACGGCGCGGGCGAGTTGGCCCTGGTTGTAGTCGCCGCCGACGGACTTGATGGATGAGAGGTCGACGTCGGTCGCGACGCGGAAGCCTTTGAGGTCGACCAGCCAGCCTTCGCGCACCGCGTCCCGTAGGCCGAAGCGGAACACAACATCCTCGAAGATCGCCCCCGCCGCTCCGTGCAGGGGCTTGTTGTCCATGCGGTGGTCGGTCGCGGTAACGCCGAGCGTAAAGCAGGAGCCGTCGTACGACCCGAATCGCCGCATCGCGATCTGGTAGGTGTCGGCGGGGGTGTGGTGCCCCTCGTCGATGATCATGAGACCGGGGTGGAACCAGTCAAGCCGCTTGGTGTCGGGGCGCCCCACGCTTTGGACGCCCGCGACCACGACCTGGCATTCGGTGGGAGCGCTCTGGCCGCCGCCCTCGATCCCAACCTGGAGCCGGGGGGAGAAGGAGGCGACGCGGGCGGCAGCCTGGGTGAGAAGCTCCTGCCGATGCGCCAGAACCAGGCTCGGCGCCGCGTACGAGCGCTCGAACTGGTCGATAAGCGAGGCGAAGACGGTGGTCTTGCCGCAGCCCGTCGCCATCACGACCATGACCCGGTTGAGTCCTCGATCCTTTGCCGCCAGGACGGCGGCAAGGGCCTTCTGCTGGTAGTCGCGCAGAACGATGGAAGGGACGTGACCCGCACGGACGAGGTCGTCTTCGCCGAAGAGGCCGTAGTTGCTCACCGCTGGAAGGACCTCGGAGGCACGGTCGGGGGACGCGCGAACCTCAAGGGACGATCCTATTGTGACACGGCACAATAGGCCGTGGTCCTGGAAATCGTCGCGCAGTCGTTGGACGACGCCCTCATCGCCGCCCGATCGGGGGCCGACAGGCTGGAACTCGTGTCCGCCTTGAGCCTGGGTGGCCTCACGCCCTCTCTCGGAGCCCTCGAATCGACGCTAGCGTCGTGCGATCTTCCGGTGGTGGCGATGCTTCGTCCTCGGTCGGGTGGCTTCGCCTACTCGGAAGGCGACGTGGGAACGATGGAGCGGGACGCGGAGCGGTTTCTCGCCGCCGGGGCGCGGGGACTCGTGTTCGGCGTCCTACGGGACGGAGGGATCGACGCCAAGGCGAACGCGCGTCTCGTGGCGAAGGGCGGGGAAGCGGTCTTCCACCGGGCGTTCGACGCCCTGCCCGATCCTCTCGACGCTCTTGAGCGCTTGGTCGATCTCGGCTTCCATCGCATTCTCACGAGCGGCGGAAAGGGAGGCGCCCTGGACGGAGCGGATGCGATCCGGCGGCTGATCGAGCGGGCGGAAGGAAGGATCGAGATCCTTCCCGGCGGCGGCGTCCGCCCTGAGAACGCGGCGGAGATCCTCCTGCGCACGGGGGCAGACCAGCTTCATCTGGCGGGCCAGGAGTGGATCGAGGATCTTTCCGCCGCCGGAATGGCGTTCAACGGCGCGCCCCATCCCGAGGATCGCTATGGCCGGGTGGACGCCCGGATCGTCGCGGCGATGAGGCGGATCGGCTGAGCCTTCCGTCTAGGCGAGCGTGAACCAGAACGTCGAGCCCTTTCCAGGCCCTTCGCTCTCCGCCCAGACGCGCCCCTCGTGCCGCTCGACGATTCGCGCGACGTTCGCGAGGCCGATTCCCGTGCCGGGGTACTCCGTGTCACGGTGGAGTCGTTCGAACGGCTGGAAGATCTTGTCGACGTAGCGCATGTCGATCCCGATCCCGTTGTCCTGGAGGTAGTACGCGCCGTCGCGCGCTCCGAAGCGTAGACGCAGAGGACCGGAGCGATACTTCGCGGCGTTCTGAACGAGGTTGTGCAAGGCCAAACGGATCTGCTCGCGATCGGCCTCGATTTCCAGGCTGGTCTCGGTAAGGAGTTCGATGGGACGAGGGTCTTCCTCCGCTACCATGGCGACGACCTGACCTACCAGGTCGGACAGGTCGAACCGCTCGCGCCGAACCTCGCGTCGGCCTAGGCGGGCGTAACCCAGGAGATCCTCAACGAGCGACCCCAGTTTGGCGGCCGCCCGTTCGATCCGTCTGAGGCTGTCGGCGGCTTCCTCGGGAAGCGCGTCGCCGAAGTCCTCATGGAGAAGCTTGGCGTTGCCGACCATCGCCCGCACGGGCGCGCGGAGATCGTGGGCGACGGAATAGGTAAAGCCCTCGAGTTCTCGGACCGCCGCCTGGAGACGTTCCGTCCGTTCCGCCACGCGCGACTCCAAGACCACGTTGAGCTCCCGAAGTTCGCGCTCCGAACGAGCCCGCTCGATCGCCGACCACGAGCGTTCGACCACCAGTCGGACAAGGCCGATCTCTTCCGATGACCAGTCGCGGGGACGGTTCTGGTGAACGGCCATCAACGCGACGAGCCGACCGTCCTTCACCAGAGAGCAACAGACGATGGCACGGATGTCGATCGCCAGGAACATCGTCTCGCCCCCTTCCGCCGCCAGTTCGCGCTCAACGTCGCGGACCACGAGTGGCCGCCCCTCGTGCATGAGCGACGCGGCGCGCGGGCCGAAGAGGCTGAGCGCGTAGTCTCCGACTGAAGAGGGCACACCGTCTACGTAGTCGTGCTGGATCCGAAAGCTCTCTCCGTCCCAAACGTCGGCGTAAGCGCATCGTGACACCCCAAGCTGCCGGCCTAGCCGCTCGGTAATGGTCGCCATGATGCGCTCGGGATCGCGCTCGTCGCGGGTCGCGCGCTCGATCTCCACCAAAAGTTTGAGCGTGTCCGCGACCTCGCGCGCCTCATGGATCTCCGTGCACGTTCCGACCCACCGGCCATCCTCCTGTCGAACGCCCCGGGTTCGGAACCAGCGGTACTCGCCGTCGTGATGGCGAATCCGGTAGTCGAGGTCGTATTCCCGCTCGCCCGCGACCGCCGCGCGCCAAGCCTCAGCCGTCCGATCCCGGTCGTTCGGATAGAGCAGGTCGAGCCAGCCGTCGTTCGTGAGCGACTCCGCCGAACGACCGGAGTAGCCTTCCCACTGGGGACTGAAGTAGTCGGCGCGTCCCGTCGTGTCGGTCGACCACGCGAGCTGCGGCATCGACTCGACCAGCGCCCGGTAGCGGGCTTCTTCGGGGATGGGCGCCATCCGGATGAGGATGGCACAACCGACGAGAGACGTTTTCACTATAACTTCCGTAGTGAAAGGTATGGAACCTCGATCCGACCGCGCCGCCGTCGATCTCGCCCTTCTTATCGTCCGTGTCGTGCTAGGGGTGATCTTTCTGTTCCACGGCTCTCAGCTCCTGTTTGGCCTCTTCGGAGGGCCGGGCGTGGCGAAGTTCGTTGAGGGACAGGGGCCGAAGGGCTATCTGGTCGCGATCGGCCAGTTCTTCGGTGGTCTTGGGATTCTTCTAGGCGTCCTCACCCGGTTTTCCGCCGCCGCTTTGATCGTGATTATGCTGGGCGCGATCTTCCTCGTGCACAGACATAACGGCTTCTCCAATCAGAACGAAGGCTATGAATTCAACCTCGCCTTGATCGGCCTCGCGGCGGCGATTCTCATCGCCGGTCCGGGCCGGTACACGGCTCTGCGCGCGCTTCCGTTCCCCACGCCCGCCGGACAGCCCCCGCACCCGGCGATCGAGTAGATCCTGCGGGATCGCCGAGGAGCGCTTCCTTTGTTGGTTCGTCTGTGACGACGCTTGCCTCCATCTACCCTCGACGACCGATCCGGGCGCGCTCTCCTGCCCTCTCTCCGACCCTTGAGAAAAACGCGTTTATCTCGCCGCTTTTCTCGTTGGAGCCAGGATATTTGCCGCTCGGAAGCCCCCTCCCTTTCAGCGGGGAGATCTCAGGATGAGACGCTTTGGGCGTGTTCCGACGCGAGACGAGTTCCCGCAGGGTGCGCAGGGTCGGTCAACCACCAAATTCGGTACGGCTTTCTTCGTCCGCCACCTTGGGCGTGGGCCACTTTGGGAGAGAGCGCGGTTCGTCGGACCGGAGGCCGCTCGTGAGATCGTCGAGCCCGGCCCGCTCCAAGCGTTGGTTTCCGTTATCGTCGGAGCCCTGGCCGCTCTTTCCGCCTTTAGAGAGTGACTCCGGGAATCTCGCTCAAAGGCGCGAAGGAGACCGCGCGGCGAGAAGATGGTGGGCCCAGGTGAACTCGAATCACCGACCTCTCCCTTATCAGGGGAGTGCTCTAACCAACTGAGCTATGAGCCCGAAGCGATAAAGACTATACCCGCCCTGTGCGAGATTCGCAAGCCTGCGTGACGTTCTGGGTCCTTCGTTCGTCCTGATACCGTACGTGTCGCCCACGAGTGGGCGTCTGGAAATGTAAAATGGCCTAAGCGCTCCGATGGCGGGCGCCGCCGGAGACCGAACACCGAACATGCGAACCTTGCGCCTCCTCACACTCGCGCCCGTCGCGCTTGCGCTCGCGGCGGGCGCATCCGCCCAGTTCGACGGGCCTGCCCCCCTTGCCTGGCGCTGGGTGCAACCCACGAACGCCGCTCCTAGCGGAAGCCCCTTGGTCGTCGGCGACTCGATCTTCACCGCCGTCGGTAGCCGCGTCTACGCCCTCGACCTCGCTACCGGTAACAAGCGGTGGCAGTATCCTTCGGTCGAGCCGATCGACGGCACCTTCCGCACCGCCCCGGTCGCTGTTGGAGGCGTTCTCGTTGCGGCGGCGGATAACAAGATCGTGTATGCCGTCGATCCGAACACCGGTGCGGCCAAGTGGACCTACACGTCGCCCTCTCCGGTGCTCGGCTCTCCGGTTTCGGTGGGCGATGGGAAGTACGTGGCGTTCGCGACTTCGGACAACACGCTTATCGCTCTCGATGCGGCGACGGGCAAAGCGGTCTGGGCTCCCTACAACATCTTCGAGCGCATCCAGGGACAGATCTCTTCTTACGGTACGGGCATCGTGTTCTTCAACGGCCTGAACGAGATGCGCAGCTTGGACGTGGTGTCGCGAAAGGCGAACTACACGCGCCCGGCGAAGTTCGTCTCCTTGCCGCCTGGTGCGGCTCCCGTCCTCTACGGCGATACGTTCTACGTGGTCTCCGACCGCTATCTTGTGGCCGTGAACGCCGCTTCTGGGAACGTGAAGTGGTCCCAGAACACCAACCTGCAACTGGCCTTCGCCCCTGCCCCCAGCGCGGACGGCGTGTTCGTCGTCTCTCAGGATGGCGACGCCTTGGTGCTCGACCCGACGAACGGGCGTCCCACCTCTGCGACGAAGAAAGGACCGGTTAAGCTGGGTTCCTTTCCTGCGGTCCGTCCCTCGCTGGTAGGCAACAAGTTCCTCGTGCCGACCACCAACGGCGCGATCAACCTTTTCGATCCTACGACCGGCGCGCTCCTCTGGAGCTATGTCATCCGACCGATCGGCGATGTTTACGAGTCGTCCGGTTCCTCGAACACTGCTCCCGGTGGCGGCGGACGGAACGGCGGCGGGGGCGGCGGACGTCCTGGTGGCGGCGGTTCTCCGGGCGGTAATCCCTCCGGTCAGTCGACCGGACGCTTGGTCACGACGCTTCAGGCGAGCGGTCCGGCTGTCCTCTCGGGGCAGACCCTTCTCGTCCCGGCACGCGACGGGTCGATTCTCGCCTTCGACAAGACGCTCGGTGTCGACCTCACCCCGCCCACCTCGAAGCAGCTTTGGCCGAACCCGGGCGACGTCGTCTCCGGCCAGCCTCCGCTTGAACTGATCTTCCGCCTTCAGGACGAGGCGGCGGGCATCAAGGAGGATACGATCAAGGTTGAGATCGATGGCGAGTCCGCCGGCTTTACCTACACCCGTGACGGCTACGTTCGCGTTGCGTTCACGACCCTTGCCGCTACGACGCGTCCTCCGAATGCGAAGGACGGCGCGTTCTTGCCGGGTGACGTTCCCAAGCCGAACCCCACGCTCCAAGACGGTCGCCACGCCGTCGTGGTAACCGCAACCGACTGGATGGGTAACGTCTCGAAGACGACCTACTCCGTCGTGATCGACAACGCGTTGCGGCCTCTGCCGCTTCCCGGCTCCGACCAGACCGGCCAGAACGGCGGCCCTGGTGGCCCCGGCGGCGGCGGCGGGCGTGGCGGCGACGGCGGCTAGTGAACGACGCTTTCTGGCAGCTTCTCCTCGCGGGGGAGCTGTCGCCCCGTAAGGCGCGTCTCATCGCCGAAGAGCTTTCGGGAGAGAACCAGGCGATCGAGCGTCTCTTGGCGCACCCCGCGCTCGTTGAAGGCGAACGGAGGCGGATCGCCTCTGCCTCCCGGGAAGTTGCCTCCGGCGCTCGCCTCCTTTTGGAAGACGAGTTCTCCGAGCTTTTGGCCGAGGCCGAAGGCCCGCCCGCGCTGTTCGTTACGGGCGACTCCTCAGCAATCCAAGCTCCCTGCGTCGGTATCGTCGGTACCCGCAACGCGTCGCCCTACGGTCGGGCCTGCGCCCAGAAGTTCGCCGAAGGACTCGCGCGCGCAGGCGTTACGGTCGTAAGCGGCGGCGCGCTCGGTATCGACGCCGCCGCGCACCAAGGCGCCCTCTCGGTTGGCGGACGCACCGTCGCCGTGTTAGCCGGAGGCGTGGACCGCGTCTATCCGGCGGTTCACGCGGGGTTGTTCTCCCGCATCCGAGAATCCGGTTGCCTCCTTAGTCAGTTCGCCTGCGGGGCTGCGCTGAGCGACTACAAATTTCTCCTCCGCAACGATCTCATCGCCGCCTTGTGCTCTGCCGTCCTCGTCATCGAGGCTCCGACGAAGTCCGGGGCCTTGCGGACCGCGAGCGCCGCCGCCGATTTGGGACGTGAGGTGTTCGCGGTGCCCGCGAACATCGATAATCGCGCCTACTGGGGTTCGCTCAACCTTCTGCGCGATGGGGCGACCCTCGTCTACCACCCAGACCAGATCCTAGAGAGTTTAGGCATCGAACCCGTCGCGTGGAACGCACCTCCGCCGTCCCAGGGCGACGCCGAGCGCGTTCTCTCCACCCTCACCGTCGATCCGCTCGCCCCCGAGCGGATCGTTGAGCGCACCGGACTGGATGCGAGCACCGTGCTCTCGGAGCTGACGATGCTTGAGATCGACGGTCAGGTGATCCGCCACGCGGGCGGCTACGCGATCCGGGTTTAGGGTTCAGAATAGGACCGTGCCCATCCTGACCGCCCTCGGCCCCATGGGCTTCCAGAAGTACGACGTCGACCTGAAGACGATGGCGATGGAGCCGAGCGACCGGCCCGCCGAAGGGCTGTTGGTGCCCGGATTCGTGGATATCCATATCCACGGCGCGTTCGGCTACGACTTCATGACAGGCTCTGCCGAGGATCTTCTCGCGATGGCGGCGGGACTGGAGAAGGTCGGCTACGAGGCGTTCTTGCCGACGACTGTCACCGGCTCTCTCCCTGACATCCAGAAGGCTCTTGCGAACCTGCCCGTAGCCGATCGGCGGATGCCCGGTTTCCATCTTGAAGGGCCGTTTATCAGCCCGAAACATCCTGGCGCCCAGCCGCAGGGGGCCATCGCCGAACCCTCTTCGGCCTGGAATGCCGTGGTCGATGACCCACGTCTGCGGATTGTGACGCTGGCGCCTGAGATTCCGGGGGGGCTTGAACTCGTTCAGCGTCTCTCGATGCGTGGCACATGGAAATTCGACCCATCGTCCGTGATCGTCAGCTTGGGCCACACCGATGCCACTTACGCGCAGGTGAGGGAAGCGATCGCAGCGGGTGCGAGCCACACCACCCATACTTACAACGCCATGCGCCCGCTCCACCATCGAGAGCCGGGGACTGTGGGAGCGGCCTTCATCTCGCCGGAACTCACCTGCGAGCTGATCTACGACCGCATCCACGTCGCGCAGCCTGCCGCTGAGGTCTTGCTGAAGTGCAAAGGATCGGACGGTATCATCGCGGTGAGCGACGCGACGATGGCGGCGGGGATGGAACCCGGAACAGAGATCACGATGTGGGGACTCGACTGCATCGTCGGGGACAAACAGGTGAAGCTGAAAGACGGCACCCTCGCCGGAAGCGGGATTACCCTCTATGACGCGTTCCGAAACCTTGCGCACGATTTCGGTCCCGAAACCGCCATCCGGCTCTGCTGTCTGAACCCGCGCCGGGCGCTCCATATGGGTGAGCCGAGAGTCTGGTCGATCATGGACCCCGAACTTCGGATTATGGAGCTTCGGTCGTAGCCCGCTGAAGGCGATCCCACACCGCTTCCCAGTCTTCATCTTGGGGGGGAGCTTGCACGACGATCTCATCGACATCCAGGGCGTCGAGACGATGGAGCGCGGCGTACATCGAGATGCCGTATGCCGTCGGAACGCGCGGAAGCCGGATTTGGCGCTCGCTCGTCGGTGGGTCGAGGGTTAGGCCAGCCTCAGAAGGGTCGAGCGAAGGTGCGAGCCGCACTGGCGTTCGCGGCGCGTAGTGGCGTGGATAGTCGCCCGGCGCCCGCCGGACCGCCTCCTTCCCTTCAAGCGAGCGTCCGAGAGCCGCCTCGATCTGAGCGCGGGGAGTCCCCCCAGGGCGGAGAAGACGCGGTATCGTTCCGCTCAGGTCGACGATCGTCGATTCGATCCCGACCGCGCAGGGGCCGCCGTCGAGCACCATCGCAAGGCCGGGCACGACGACGTGCTCCGCCCGCGTCGGGGAGAGCCCCATGAAGAGATTCGCGCTGGGTGCGGTCAGAGGCGATCCAGCAGCATCGATCAGGCGCAGGGCGACCGGGTGGGCGGGCACTCGCACCGCGACCGTGTCGAGACCGCCCGTCGCCTCTAGGGGCACCTCCGGCCGCTTCGGCAGGACCATCGTCAGCGGTCCGGGCCAGAATCGTTCGGCCAACCGCCGCACATCGTCTGTCCACTTTGCGACGACCTCATCGAGTTGCTCCAGGTGGGCGACGTGGACGATCAGCGGATTGTCCGCCGGTCGGCCCTTGGCGGCGAAGGTCGCGCGGATCGCCTCGGGACTCCAGAGACGGGCGGCGAGGCCGTAGACCGTCTCAGTCGGCATCCCGATCAACTCGCCCCGCCGCAGGGCGGCGCCCGCCGCCGCGACGTTTTCCGGGGTGGGCGCGACGATCAACCTAACCCTGCTCTTTCGTGCCCGTCGGCTTCTCGGGACCTTTTTCCAAGGCTTTCGCCATGACGGCGCGCGGCGCCGACTCGCCAGTCCACCATTCTAAGGCGAGCGCGCCCTGCTCGACGAGCATCGGAAGGCCATTCATCGTTCTCAAGCCGTGTTCCGCCGCTACCTTGAGGAAAGGGGAATCGCCGTAGGCGAGATCGTAGGCGATCGCGTCTTTCACTGTCCGCTCCCAGAGGACGGGAAGATCGTCGCCTTGGAGGGAAGCCGAGGTTGTGTTAAGGATAAGCGCGGCCCCGGTAGGGTCGGCTTCGTCGGTCACCGCCGCTCCTGCGAGTCGAGCCAGATCGACCGCCTTTTCGTGGGTCCGGTTCCAAATGCGAACCGTCCAGCCATCGCGTACGAGGGCGCGGGCGATCGACTTCGCCGAGCCCCCCGCGCCCATCAGAAGAACCGAACTCGGAGTCATGTCCCCCAAGGTGGCGAGGAAGCCGTTCGCGTCGGTGTTGACTCCCGCGCGTCGTCGAACGTCGATCGTGTTGACCGCCTGCACCTGCTCGCAGAAGCCGTCGACGTGCTTGCACCAGGAAAGCGCCTCCTCTTTGTGAGGGACGGTGACGTTGGTGCCCCGGTATTCCAACTCGCGCAGATGGTCGAGGGCCTGGGACACCTCGCCGGGCGGCACTTGGATCGCGACGTACTCGAACGGAAGCCCCAGGGCCGCGTAGGCGGCATTGTGCATCTGGGGGGAGAGCGAGTGGTCGACGGGATCGCCGATCACCGCGAACTGGGCCTTAGGGGCCTCGCGCCAAGAGTAGACGTGGTTCATGGTTTTGCCGCCCGGAAGGCGAAGGTTCGTTGACCGACGAAGTTCCAGATCGCGACGATCCCCGCGGCGGCGATCTTCGCAAGAAGAAGGGTGTGACCGAGATGCGTCGAGAGGCCGTTGTACACCGCGCTGAACACCAAAGCGTTCAATATCGCGCCTAGGATCGCTACCGCATAGAAGCGAGCCGCCTGTTCTGCTTTATGAGCCTTGCCCCGTGCTTCAAAGGTCCATAGACGATTGAAGAAGAACGAGTTGAACATCGCGAAGAACGAGGCGAGTCCGCCGAGGACCGGAGCCGCCGCCTTAGCGGGGCCCGTCGCAAAGGCGAACACTCCAGGGAACGTTCCCAGAAGCCATCGTCCAACAACGTTACCCATCGGCTCACCTCCGACATGGATCCAGCGCATGAGCAGGTAGGTAAGCAAGGTGTCGATCATAAACGACACGCCTCCGACCATCACGAAACGTAGAATCTGTTTGCCGAGAGGTGTTTCGATAACGGGCGTTCCCTCGGGAACGGGCGTTTCCGGCAACACGAGGGCGCGGTAGACCAAGCTGGAGAGGAAGCGCTCAATCTGGCGATTGATCTTCGTCCCCCCGAATTCCTTGCCCTCCATCTTGCGCACCCAGATCGCGTCGATGCCCGAACGGTTCGCGCCGAGGACGTCGGTCATCATCTGGTCGCCGACCATCACCGCCTCTTCGGGTTTGCGCTTGAACTTGATGAGGGCCAACCGGAACATCGCCGTGCTCGGTTTGAAGCGTCCCCGCACCGTCTCGACGCCGAGCTTGGTTTTGAGGCGCTCGAGCCGATCCAAGCGATGGGTGTTGCTGATGATGCAGAGCCCAAAGCCCATCGCCTTCGCCCGCTCGACCCAGGCGACGACCTCGGGAGAGAACTCCTCCGTCTTCCACTGGACGAGGGTGTTATCCACGTCGAGCAGGATGAGCCGTTTACCCCCGTCGTAGAGTCGCTGCAGGTCGATAGCGGGCAGGCTCTCTGCCGCGTGGGCGGGCGCGAAACGACGTACCGAACCGCGAAGTCGCTGCCGGTCGAAGTCTCCGCTCTTCCAACTCATCCCTTAAGGGCCTCCAGACGTTTTTCGATGTTCCTCTTGTGCTCCTCGAACGTGGCGGCGAAAAGGCTATGCCCGTCCGGCATCGCCACGTAATAGAGATAATTGTGACGCGCCGGAGCCATCGCCGCCCGGATACTGGCGATCGAGGGCGAACAGATGGGCGTTGGGGGCAGTCCGCCGTGGCGGTACAGGTTGTAGGGAGAGTCCACCTCTCGGTAGTCCTTGAAGGTGAGGCGACGCCATTTACCGAGCCCGTAGAGGATGCTGGCGTCGATCTGGAGGCGCATCTTCTTTTTCAGACGGTTCTCGATCACGCCCGCGATCATGGCCGCGTCGCCCCGCCCCGCTTCGAGCTGCACAAGCGAGGCGACGGTCAGAATGCGCTGGAGATCCTTAGGGTGGCCCAGGGGCTCCCAGACCTTCGTCCGGAAAGCGTCGAGCTGGCGCCCGACGACCGCCTTCGCCCCCAGGAGCGGCGGAAGGTCGTAGGTGTCGGGATAGAGGTAGCCCTCGAGGGTGGTGGGCGGCAGCGGGAAATCCTCCTTCCAATCGGCGGGTTGGTTGACCAGCGCGAGGTAGTCGTCGGCCTTGCAGACCTCAGCCCGCTGGAGTAGGTTGGCGCTCCGCTTGGCCCAGTTCGTCTCCGGGAGACGAACCATCTGCACGATCGGGTGGGCCAGCGCGCGCAGGTTCTGCAGCGCCTCCAAGTCCCCGGAGAGCCGGTAGGTCCCCGTACCGACCGTATCCCGGCGTCGGCTGAGAAGGGCGAGAAACCGAGTCGCTCGCGCGCTTCGCAAGGTTCCCTTCGACTCAAGTTCGTCGAGTACGTCGCCTAAGGGTTTGCGGCCCTCGACTCGGTAGTAGAACGGCTGGCCTCCGACGGGAGAGATCGCACGAGCGAAGGTCCAGCCGCCGACCCCAAGAACGGCGGCCGTTGCGACAAGGACGTAGGTGGTCGTTCGCTTCAACGGGCGAGGTACCTCTCCAGAATCCGGCAGGCCGCCTCGCCGTCGCGGGCCTTGCGCCGCTGGCTGGCCTTCATGTCGGTCTCTCGTAGGCTCGCCTCGGCCTCTACGCTCGTGAGCGTCTCATCCACGTAGTCCACAACCAATCCGGCGCTCTCAAGGTGCCCGCCGAGTTGGCGCATGATGCGGGCCATCTTGCCTTCCGCCCCGTCTTCGAGCGGCAGGCCGAGGACGACCTTCGGGGTTTCCTGACGTTTCGCGAGAAGGGCGATGGCTTGCGCGTCGACCTTGAGCTTGCCGCTAGCGTCCAGGGCGGGCAGCGCGCTGGGCAGACCCACCGCGTCGTCCGTCACCGCCGCTCCGATCCGCGCGAAGCCGAAATCGATCCCAAGGAGACGCATCGCTTTATCCGAACTGGGCGAGGATCTCGTCGTGCAGAAGGCCGTTCGAGGCCACGCACGGGAGCTTACGGTCACCGCCGGTGAAGACGTCCGCCCCGTCGAAGTCGGTGAACCGGCCGCCCGCCTCGGGGATGATGACGTGGAACGCGCTTACGTCCCAGCGGCTCACCCCCGGATCGAGCATGCAGTCCACACGGCCCGAGGCGACAAGGGCGTAGCCGAACGCGTCGCCCCAGGTGCGGGTCGCCATCGCCCGGTCGATGAGCTTCGTGATGCCGTCCCACCGGCCCGAGTCTATGAAGCCCCGGTGAGACCCGTAGCAGACGACCGAACCGTCCAGCGAGTCGCGCTGGGAAACGTGGATCGGACGACCGTTGAGGAACGCGCCGCTTCCGCGCTCGGCCCACAGAAGCTCGTCCAGGCCGGGCAGGTAGCAGACGCCGAGGATCGGGACGCGGTCCACCTCGTAGCTCAGGAGCGTGCCATAGAGCGGAACGCCCGCGACGAACGACTTGGTGCCATCGATGGGGTCGATCACCCAGCGGTCGGCCACCGTCATGTCGCCGCCCTCCTCCTCGCCCAGGACGTTGTCGCCGGGGAAGGTCCGCTCGATCGCCTCTCGGATCTGTCGCTCCGCGCCCTTGTCCGCGACGGTGACGGGGGTGGCGTCCGCCTTGATCTCGACCGCCGTGCCCGTCTGGAAATGGGCGAGCGTCCCGCGCCCCGCGCGGTAGGCGGCGTCGATGGCGAAGGCGAGACGGGGAGACATCGGGAAGAGTCTACCGGGGCTAAACTCGTGGCTTGACCTCCGATGCGTTCCGCGACGCCCTCGCCAAAGGCCAGGGCCGCACCGCCCTTGTTCTCCAGCACAGCGATCCTGCCCCTTTCTTCAACGCGATCCTCGGGGCGTGCGTGGAGAATCTCCAGATCGATCCTTACTGCGAAGCGGGGCGAGGTCCCTATGTGATGCGGCTCATCAATCTCGCGAACCTTCGGAATGGGGCTCTCGACGCGATCTTGGAGGCCCTTCCCAAGAGCGAAGAAAGTCGGGATCGCGACTGGATGGTCGACCTTCTGGAGGAGTTCGCGCGGGGCGGGGAAGAGAGGGCCTGGGAGGCTTTGCGCGACCTCGCCGTCAGCGGCGACAAGCGGGCGCAGGACGACCTCGCCACTGTCGACGAAGCGGGATTGGAATGGGTCGAGGCGAACGTCCTTCCCACGCTGACCGAAGACGACCAGTGGCGCGTCGGGATGTGGCTTCCCGATGAAGAGACGGACGACGTTACGCCCGTTCAACATCGGCTTCGGGCCCTTCAGAAGGAGAACGAGGCGCGTTGGGAAACACCGCCCGCAAGGGGCGGTCGACCAAGAACCCCGCTTGAGGCACGGAGCTTTCTCCAAGACCTCGCCGCCGGAAAGTCGCCAGGGATGCGTCCCTACGAGTTCGCCCGGCTGGCGAACCGGAAGGAATGGCGAGAACTGGCGGAGCGACTTCTGAAGATCGACGACCGCCTGCTCGCTTGGCGAATCGCGTCTGCCTTCCGGGGGCAGCGCTTTCCCCTTCCGGCTCGTCGCCTCGTCTCTCATGCGACTCGTAAGGAGCGCGGCGCGGCCGTCTGTCGCATCCTGAGCGCTATCGAGTCTCCCCGGGTTCGTCATCTTGCGCTCAAGCTCCTTCGGGTACGCCCTCTTCCTGAAGACGCGATCCGGGTCTTGGAGTCGAACTTCCATCGAGGCGACGAGAGACTCGTCGCCTCTTTGCTGACCGATGTCGAGGTGTACGACCCCGACGATCTCCACGATGTGGTTCTCGATCTGATCAGCCTCTTCTTCAAGCGCCCAGAGGGGCGATGGCAACCTCACGCGGAGTGGGTCTACGAGCACAGCCCCTGCTCGATGTGCCGAGGCTCTGCAGTGGACTGGCTGGTCGAGCATGGCGTTCTGCCGGAGACGATCCGCGAAGAGGGCGCCTACGATGCAGAGCCGGACGTTCGCGAGCGCGTCGCCGAGCAGAGAGAGGAAGCCTTGGACCAAACCGGAAGCTAAACTCGTGGCTTGACTTCCGACGCGTTCCGCGACGCTCTCGCCAAAGGCCAGGGCCGCACCGTCCTTGTTCTCCAGCACAGCGATCCCGCCCCTTTCGTCGACCCGATCCTCGCCGCCTGCGTCAAGAACCTGCAATGGGACCGTCAATGCGAGGAGAACCGCGCCCTCTACATGATGCGCCTGATCGATCTCGCCGGTCTTCAGGAGCGCGCCCTCGACGCGATCCTGGAGGCTCTTCCTAGGAGCGAGGCGGGCTGGGACCGCGACTGGATGGTCGATCTTTTGGAAGAGTTTGCCCGCCGAGGAGACGCGAAAGCCTGGGAGACGCTCAGGAGTCTTGCGGAGAGTGGCTACAAGCGCGCTCAGAACAATCTTGCGACTGCGAACGAGGCGGGGCTCGAGTGGGTCGTGGCGAACATCCTGCCGAATATGTCCGAAGACGAACGCTGCCGGATCGGCTACTGGCTTCCCGATGAGGAAGAGGATGACAGGACTGCTCTTCAACGCCAAATGCGCCTCCTCGACCGAGACAACGACGCCCGTCGTGACGCCGTACGACGGGCGGCTCCGAAGCCGGAGCCGAAGGCATCGGACTTCTTCCGCAGCCTCGACGATCCGAAGGCGCCTTACGCGAGTCCAGTCGATTTTGAGCGTCTCGCCGATGTTCGCCAGTGGCGCAAGGCCGCCCGGCGGCTGATGCGAGAGACGGAAGGTCGCCCGCTTCGACAGCTCGAAGGAGCGTTTCGTCGAGGAGGATTTCCTCTGCCAGCCAAAACGCTCTTTCGGCAGGCGACTCATCCGAAACGAGGTTGGGCAGTGATGAGCATCCTCGGGACACTTGATACAGCTTCGGTCCGCCGCTTCGCTCTCGGACTCCTGCGCCGTCGTCCGCTTCCCTGGAGCGCGCTTGAGTCGATCGCTGCCAGCCTGCGTTGGGGTGACGAAGTCGTCGTGCTCGCCGCCTTGACGAGTACCGAAGGCAAAACCAACAAGACGCGTCACAACCCTATTCTCGATGTCGTGGGCTTTATGAGAGAGCATCCCAAAGGCCGCTGGCAGCCTCACGCGGAGTGGATCTACGAGCATAGCCCCTGCTCGAGGTGCCGCGCTTCCGCCGTGCGCTGGATGGGTGAGCACGGCGTTCTGCCGGAAGCGATCCGCGAGGAAGGCGCCTACGACGCGGAACCGGACGTCCGCGAGCACGTCGCGACGAAAGCGTGAATCTCCGGAAGAGATCACCAGGATCCCTTCCGTCCCTTCTCGAATCTCTTTCGCGTTTTCCGTGATCCATGGGAACGCGCTTCGCGACGGAAGGCTTTTCGGGTCCTTTGTTCTCGGCTCCTCTCGGCAAGAGGAGCGAGCTGAGGCGAGCGTCATCAATACCGGCTCCAACGAGATAAACGGCGAGCTAAACGCGTTTTTTGTAAAAGCGGGAGCCGGGGCGAGCGGCGGCGCGGAACCGGGGCGAGGGCGGGCGCTGAGCCGGACATAGGAACAGACGATCTAACAGCGGGTAGGCCTTTCGTTGATCCCACGGGAGAGGTGGCCTTCGGCCCGTCTCCATCGAGACGGGCCGTAGCGCCGGATGGGCCTCCGCAAAGGCCCGTTTTCAGCCTATCCCCGCGCGAAGTCGGCCATGACCGCCGGGGCGGCCGCGTCGAGGCCGACCACGTCCAGCATGCCCGCGTCGTTCGGGTCCGCGATGGTGAAGGCCGTCGAGGTGAGGCCGACCACGATCAGCTTCGCCGCGATCCCCATCGTCTCCCGGTACTCCCGCAGAGCCTGCGACGGGTGGATGTCGCCGAACCACGTCTCGTTGTCCGTGTACACGGTGAAGACATCGATCGGCAGGCGCTTTTTCGTCGCGTGCAGCATCGGCAGGGCGCAGTCCGTCCGGCCAAAGTTCTGGTTTCGGGTGTGCGTCAGCGCGTCGTCGAGCCGCATCCGGCGCGAGAGGGGAAGCGGCCGGAACGAGTCCGCGAACGCCATGGGGGTCACGCTCTCCTCCGTCGCCACCGTCACCATCGCCATCGCGGTCGCCGCCTCGCACGCGGTCAGCGGCGATCCCGTCACCGTCCACGACATCGAGCCGGAGACGTCGACGCCCAGTAGGTGCCGCTTGCCCGTCGGCTCCACGTTCGCGAACGCGAGGTAGAACGCCGCGTCGAGCGCGTCCACGACCGCCGGGACCGGCGTCCACTCGCCCTTGCCCCGCAGACCGCGCCCAGAGGCGTAGGTCCGCTGGGCCAGCAGCAGGGCCATCGGGTGGAGGCGGGCCTTGCGGATGCGATCCGCGTTCGCCAGCTCCGCGACCACGCGCCGCGCCGCCGCCGAGCCGGGCGTGAGCAGACCCACGCGCGTCATCGTCGCCAGGTTGCGCACCATCGCGGCGAGCGGCATCGACTCGAGCAGCGCGTCCCACACCACGGCGTGGTTCAGCAGCTCCGTCGGCACCGCCTCGCGCGGCAGGCCGGTGTCGAGGATCGTCACCGCCGCCCTCGTGGGGTCGGTCTCACCCTTGAGCATCTCCGCCGCCACGAGCCGCCGCGCCGCGAGCGGCACCGACTTGCCCGTGGCCCAGTTCAGAAGCGCGCCGTGCGCCTCCGTCCGGGGCTTGGGGTGCGCGAGGCGCAGGAGGTCACGGTTGGTCCACCCGTTCCGACCTTGGTACTTGAGCAACTGGTACTCAAGCTCCTCCGGCTCTTTGGCGCTGTACCAATCCCCGACCGCCCGGCGCAGGCCCCGGCCCCAGCCGCGCAGGCCGTCCACCGCCGCCGCGAAGCCGAAGAGGTGCGTTCCGATCCGGCAGACCTGCGGGAGCGCGGCCAGGGCCGCCGCCCGAGTCGCGTCGTCGCCGAACGAGGCGGCGAGGGCCAGGGCGAACACGGCGGGGTCGTTCTTCGGCGCCCGTCCCGCCAGGGAGACGGTCACGATCCGGCGCACGACGGCGGGTCCGTCCTCCTTCAGAAGGGCGATCACGTGCGTCGCGTTCTCCCGGGTCAGTCCCGGCGGGGAAGCGTAGTAGGTCCCGGACTCGGTACCCAGCACGAGGAAACGGTCTAGCCGCGCCCACGGATCGAGGGCGTAGACGAATCCTCCCGCACCGTTCGGGACTTGAGCCTCCCCGGGAACGGGTGCGGACTGCGGCGTCTGGCGCCGGTTGAAAAGGGTTGCGTACTTCATGGGTCTTTCCTGCTGCGAAGCGATCGGAGGAGCAGGAAGAAGAACCCAAGAAGGATGTCGTCGCCCGCTCCGTAAGCTCGGAGGGGCGAGGTCGCGCTGGTGTCTAGCGCACGTTCGCCCCGTCGAGGGGATCATAGGAGCCGTTCGAGCCTCGCCCAAGGAGGCATCGTCGGACCATGCCTGAGCGCGTCGCGCTGAGGCTTATCGTTTCGATCCTTGGCTGGTGGTGCGAAAGCACAGGTCTCCTGGTCCGGCGTGGAAGCCGGTCCGGCGCGGGCCGGGAGGAAAGGTGTACCAGCCTTGCGAAGCACGCGTCGAAGCCGTAGGCCGAAAGACCCGATCGATCCGTACGCTGACGATCATCGCCGAAGGGGGCGGAAGGTGACGCTTTCGCGCGAGCCTTCCATCGGAGCACAGGCAAGAATTCGGTCGGGAGAATGTCCGGCGCTCTCACCCACTGAGCTAGCGAGGCGTGAACCTCGGGCAGGCTTCGAACCTGCGACCTCCGGATCCCGATAACCCCGACCGACGGCCCATGCGGGCTCTGTCTTCGTGCGGGCAAGGAGATGGACCTGGGAACAGCTGCTCTGCCCCTGAGCTACCGACCCGAAGGTCAGGCAGGATTCGAACCTGCGACCGGCTCCTTATAAAGGTAACCCAGGCCCTTCGGCCCGCACGACGAGATTTGGATCGACGTGCGGGCAAGGAGACGACTTCGGCGATGCTCTATCCGCTGAGCTACCGGCTTGCGCCGGGCGGGATTTGAACCCGCGACCCTCGTGTTTGGACGATAACCGATGCCTTTCGGCCCGCACGATATTCAACTTTGGACGCGCGGGCGAGGATCGGCCAGGGCAAACGGCGCTCTATTCTCGAGCTACCCGCGCGTTCTGGCGCGAGGGGTGGGACATGAACCCCACAACCTCCGGCGTGACAGGCGATAACCCGGACCTACAGCCCGCGCGACGACAATCGGGAACCGAAACCGTGCGGACGAGGGAAACGCGGCGATGGGAACTATTCGTTTAAGCGATAACCCATCGGGCAAGCGGCCCGCACGATACGAGAGGATGGCACGGACAAAAAGCCGGCTTTGGGCGCTTTCGTTTGACAGTCGATAACCCAAAACCTTCGGCCCGTACCGGAAAGCTGTTGCGTTCGGACGAGGGGCGGCTTGGGTTCACCCTTGCGGGCGGCGGATGTCGAAACCCGCGTTACCAGATAACCCAGGCCAACGGCCCGAACGCATCCCCATTCGAGGACGAGAAGAGTATGCGTCATCACTAAGAGCCTTTTAGGTCGAAGGTCCCGAGAGGAACCTGGGCTCGGGTCGCACGGTCCTTGCAACACCATGCCCGAAACCCTCTACGCCGCCTTCGGAGACGCCGCGCACGCCGAGAGCGCGGCGGGCGCGCTTCTCGACCACGGCGTTCCCGCTAAGGATATCAGTCTGGTCTTAAACGAGGAGGCGAAGAAGCGGGTGCGAGGCTACGCCGACTCTCCCGCCATGGGAAGCCAGCCGACGATCGTCGCCGCCGGAAGCAGCGGTCTCGGCACCTTCGATCCGCTTGGTAACGATCTGCGCCTGTCGGGCGCGACGCCGCCCGTTCCCGGCGGAAACCAATTCCCCATCGGAGAGACCGCCGAAGTGGACCACGATCTCAACCCGGCGCAGAACGACTACCCGCGCACTGGTTCCGACTCTCCGACAGAGCTCTCCTCAAGGCCGCCGAACAGCAAGTACGACTGGAATCCCGACCTCGACAAGAAGTCGTACAACGACGATTACGAGCGGTCCAGTTCCGAGAAGATGGACGACGAGATCCGTCAGGAGGGCGACCGGGACCGCGCGCGCGTCGACCCAGCATCGGTGAACAAGGAGAACGACGAGGGCACGATCGCTGACCAAGGGGCGATTCCGAACGCCGCATCCGGTGCGACCCCTACGTCGGTAACCGGCCCAACGGGGACCTCTGGGCCGGGGCACGTTGCAGCAGGCGCCGTTCCGGGTGGCAAAGAGCCAGGGCACGTCGCCGACGTTCGCGAGTACGACGCGGAGCGCGCCGCTAAGGCGGGCGTAACCACGACGACCGTGCAGGATGCCGCCTCCGGGGCGGCGAAGGGGGTCGCCGCCGGTCTTGGACTGGGCGCGCTGGCGGCGGTCGCCGCGATCACGATTCCCGGCTTCGGCCTCGTGCTCGGCGGCGGGGCGCTTGCGGCGGCGGTCGCGGGTCTCGCCGCGACCGCCGGAGCGGGGGCGGTCGCGGGCGGCGTTGTGGGCTACCTGAAGGATCAAGGAATCCCTGCCGATCAGATCCACGGCTACCAGAAAGCCTACGAGGACGGCGGCGCGATCTTGAGCGTGGTCGTCGAAGGAAACGACCGCTCGAAGATCGAAGACGTTCTTCAGAAATACGGCGCTTCTAACGTCCGTCCTTTCGGCTACGCGGCTTAGCCTAGAGCAACTTCGTCCCTGATCGTCTTTATGCGATCAGGGACGCTCGCGTCTATGGGGACCGGTAGTCGCTGTGAGTCTTTACCTTTGGGTGAGAACCGCTCTTAAGGCTTCCATGTCGGATTCTTCCGGAGCCACGTCTCTAGCAGCTTTCCGACCTTTCCGAGAGACTCCGGCGAGCACTTGTCCGGCGTATCCGTGACCTTATGCCACGGCTCGTAGTCGAAATCGATGAGATCGACCGTGGGAAGCCCCGCCTTGATCAGAGGCAGGTGATCGTCCTCGATCGCCCACTGTCCTTCGACGGAAGGGAAGGTCGCGTCGAGGCCGACCGACTTGGCATGGGCGTAGATCGCTTTCGTCAGCTCGGGCACGAGCGCGAGGCTGTTCGGTTCGATCGGAACCCTCAGGTCTTTGTTGCCGATCATGTCGAGAAGGATGCCGTAATCACCCCGAGGGGCCGCGCTCTTGGCGTACAGGATCGATCCCAGGTACATCTCATCCGAGCCTGGACCAAGGTCCTCGCCATCGATCATTACGAAGCGGACTCCTAGTCTTTTGTCGAGCGGGTGGGCTTTAAACTGCCGGGCGAGTTCAAGCAGGACGGCGACGCCGCTTGCCGCATCGTTCGCGCCCAGGATCGGTTTCTTCTGGTTCGCGACATCGTCTTGGTCGGCGAAGGGCCGGGTATCCCAGTGGGCGAACAGGGCGACCCGAACCTCGGCGTCCTTCCAGTTGATCTCACCGACGACGTTGTCCATCGGGAGCGTCTTGCCACTTACGCTCCACTTGTGGGTGAAGTGTTGGTAGAAAACGTTGTCGCACGACTTCGCGAGTTCGGCCTTGATCCAGTCACGGCAGTCGTCGTGCGGCTGGGTGGCGGGGATGCGGAAGCCGAAAGCGCACTGTTTCTCCAGGTCGGCGAAAGCCCGCTTGGCATCGAAGCCGTTTTTCCCGACCTGAATCGGGAGCGAAGCCTCCTGACGCCTAACGGGGCGAGGGTGTGAAGGGCTGGCGCAGGCGAAGGCTAGCCCTGCGGCGACCAGCGCGCCACGAACGAGCCGACGCGCCTTCCCTTGACGACCACGCCGAGGGTCGTCTTGTCGAAGCGGCGCACGATCTTGGAGTCTTCCCATAGGTTCGCGTATCCCAGTTGGCCCTGTTGCAGCGAGAGCGGCATGGCGACGGCATAGGTCTTGCCGTCTTCCAGTTTGACACCGCCGACGGAGACCGACGTCAGCCGAGCGTTAGCCGGGGCCGTCTTCTTGAAACCCGCCTCAAGGCCAGCGACCTGAAGGAAGCCGACGCTGGACTGGGGAAAGGCGGAGACCGAGCGCTCCAAAGCCTCCCGGAGCTTAGCTCCGGTAAGGTTGACCACCACGATGCCGTCGCTCTCGAAAGCGAGGGCGGCGGACGCGTCCTCCCGTTTCTCCTTGTCCGGTTCCCGCAACAGGCCGGCAGGCACCAACGCTATGTCGCTCGACGTGAACTCCCTAAGAGCGTCGGCGACGGCTTGACCCGCCGCCGTCGGTCCCATCGCCGGATCGTCGGCATGGGCGAAGGTGGCGAGAAGGAAGAGGGCGGCGGGAAGGACGCGTCGGAACATGGCGCGGGGCTGCATAGGTAAGACTCCTCACGGAGCGCGGGCGTTTCGCCCTTTCGTACGTCGCCCATCCTAGGCGTCTACGGACCACAATCCAATCCGACGAGGTTCCACATCGCGCCTCGTCGGTCGTCCGTATCTCTGACGAGATGGTGGGACGGAACAACGGTCAAGCCAAGGCGTAAATCTTTTCTTGCGCCCGAATGCGCAACGAGCGAGGCCAATCGTATGGGCCTCGCCCGATCTCTTCCGCAGAAGGCGCAGAGGAGGCGATCAGCCTTCGACGCGGACGCCCATCGAACGGGCCGATCCCGCGACGATGCGCATCGCCATCTCTTCGTCGTCGGTGTTGAGGTCGGCCATCTTAAGCTTGGCGACCTTACGGAGCTGTTCGCTGGTGAGGGTACCGACCTTGGTGGTCTTGGGATTCGCGGCTCCCGTCTGGATACCCGCCTCGCGCTTGATGAGGTCGGTGACGAGGGGCTGCTTGATCGCGAAAGTGTAGGAGCGATCCTCGAAGACGGTGATCTCGACGGGCATCACGAAGCCGATCTGAGGCGCGGTCTGCTCGTTGAACTTCTTCAAGAACTCCATCATGTTGATACCGGCCTGACCGAGGGCGGGACCAACGGGCGGGGCGGGGGTGCCCTTGCCGGCGGGGATGTTGAGCTTGATGTTGTGAGTGATACGCTTGGCCATCTTGTTTACTCCTTGGGTTGCCGCAGGGAGGGGGAAGCGTCACCCGGGCGAAGGGTTAGTTTACCTCGCTGGCCTAGGAAGGCGATTTAGGCCCCGAACGTTCCCCGGGCCACAAGGTTCGCGTCCCGTAACGCGGCTCCGAGAATGTAGGCGTCAACGGCCGAACCGGCGGCGGACTCCATACGGCGGACGCGTTCGCTGAGCGCGAAACGCTGATCGGTGAGTTGGCGAAGGCGCGTCCGGCGGAACTCACGGATTCCGGGGGCGCTCGCTTCAGCGGTCGCTTCGAGCTGCGTGATCTGCGCTCCTAGGGTTTGCTCCTGCTCGCGAAGCTGTCTGATCGTAGTGGCGTTCGTCTCCATCGTCAACGTCTCTCTTTCCAGATTAGCGGAACTTTTCCCCCTCCGGTGGTCTTTTTGCGAAAATCTCGGTTCTTGGCGAAAACGAGACCGTCTCTCACGAGGTTCGTGCGAAAAGCGTGCCAGCCCGAACTTCTTCCAGGTTTTCGTCGGCCTGGAATACCGCGAAACGTCCGAACGTCGGGGCGCGTTCCCGCAGAAGGACCTTCGGTTCGAGTTCCGACCTTATCCTAACGAACGAGAACGCTTCCGGCAAGCGAGTAGCTTAGGACCATGAGCCAGCGATTTGAGACCCTCGCCCTCCACGGCGGCCAGGACGTCGACCCGACTTCGAAGTCGCGGGCCGTTCCGATCTACCAGACGACGAGCTTCGTCTTCGACGACACCGCCCACGCGGCGCGGCTGTTCGCCCTGCAGGAGTTCGGGAACATCTACACCCGGATCATGAATCCGACCACCGACGTCTTCGAGCAGCGTGTCGCCCTGCTCGAAGGTGGAACCCACGCGGTGGCGACGGCGAGCGGCCAGGCGGCGGAGACGCTGGCGATCACGACGATCGCCCAAGCCGGGGACGAGATCGTCTCCAGCAGCAGTCTCTACGGCGGGACCTACAATCTGTTCCACTACACCCTGCCGAAGTGGGGCATCAAAGTAAGGTTCGTCGATCCGAGCGATCCGGAAAACTTCCGCCGTGCCATCACCGACCGCACGAAGCTTATCTACGGCGAGAGCATCGGCAATCCACGTTGGGACGTGTTTCCCTTCGATGAGGTCGCGCCCATCGCTCGCGAACACGGACTTCCCTTGGTGATCGATAACACCTCGACCTCTCCCTATCTGCTCAGGCCCCTCGACCACGGCGCGAACGTCGTCGTGCACTCCGCCACGAAGTTTATCGGCGGCCACGGCACGGCGATCGGCGGCGTCGTGGTCGACGGTGGCAACTTCGACTGGGGATCGGGTCGCTTCGCGGGCTTTACCGAGCCCGACCCCTCCTACCACGGGCTCAAGTTCTGGGAGACGTTCCGCGACTTTCCCGGCCTTGGCAACGTCGCGTTCGGCTTGAAGGCGCGCGTTTCGGGCCTCCGCGATACCGGAGCCGCCCTTTCGCCCTTCAACGCGTTCTTGCTCCTGCAGGGACTGGAAACGCTCCACCTACGCATGGAGCGACACAGCGCGAACGGTCTGCGTGTGGCCAAATTCCTCGAGGCTCACCCGAAGGTAACGTGGGTGAACTATCCCGGACTTCCGTCGTTCGGGGATCACGCGAACGCGAAGAAGTACTTCCACCGGGGGGAGTTCGGAGCCCTTGTCGGATTCGGCATCGGAGGCGGCCAAGACGCGGCGGTCGCCTTTATCGATCGCTTGAAGATCTTCTCCTTGCTCGCGAATATCGGCGACGCCAAGTCGCTCGTGATCCACCCGGCTTCGACGACGCACCAGCAACTCGCCTCCGAGGAGCAGTTCGCGGCGGGCGTCACTCCAGAGTTCGTGCGGCTGTCCGTCGGGCTGGAGAACATCGACGACCTTCTGGAGGATCTGGCCCAAGCGCTCGATTAGGGAACCTGCGCGCGTTCCATCCTGTCCCATCGCCGTGGCGGAAAGGGTCTTGTTGGTGGCGAACGACAAAGCTGGATCGTTCGACGAAGGCTTCAAAGCCGTCTGTCGCAAGATCGCTCCCGAAGCGACGGTCGGCTCGGCGGAAGACGTGGGCAAGGGTTCATGGGATCTGGTCGTCGCCTGCGGTGGAGACGGAACCGTTCGGGTCGTGGTCAACGCGATGATCCAGGCCGAGAGTCAGGCCTCCCTCGGGATCGTTCCTCTCGGCACCGCGAACGTCGTCTCCCGCGTCTTCGACCTTCCGAAAGAACCCGAGGAAGCGCTCAAGGTCGCCCTCGGTCCGGACGTGCGTCGTATCGACGTGGGTCTCTGCAACGGCGAGGCGTTCCTGCTCGGGTGCGGTCTCGGTCTCGCGGAGCGATTCGTGACGACGGTGGGACACGAAGAGAAGCGGCGGCTCGGGCCGCTGGCGTACGCCCGGAAGTTCCTTGCGGAGCGTAACACGCCGCCGGTAAAGTTTCGCATCGAGGGAGTGCCAGGGACGACCGAGCTTGAAGGCGTAGGGCTGGTCGTGGCCAACGTGGCTCAACTCGGCGAGAGCGTCCGACCCTTCGGGGACGTACGACCGGACGACGGGCGCCTGACCCTGATCGTGCTCCACCGGACCCATGTCGTCGATCTGTTGCGGCTCGGGTGGAAGGGCCTGTTCGGAAAAGCGGCGGAGGACAAGGCGGTCGATCTGCTCCGGACGTCGAAGTGCCGTATCGCTTCCGAGCCGAAGGTTCCCATCCAGATCGACGGCGACGAGGTCGAGCAGACGGCTCCCTTCGAGTTCGAAGTTCTTCCGGAGAGGCTCTCCATCAAGGTCCGCGCCGATAACTGAGAGCGTTCTAACGCCACGAGGGCGGCCCTACGGGCCACAATAGCGCCCATGCATCCTACGGGTCGCGGGGGACCTCCCGGCAAGCTGGACCGCGCCATCGTTCGTCGGGTCGCGGCGCAGTTCGCCCCCTACCGGAGACAGGTGAGCGTCATCGTCGCCTTGGTCATGGTGTCGGCCCTGGTGGGATTGGCGAACCCGTTTCTGCTGCGACGACTTGTGAACGACGGCCTGCTCGCCCGGAACATGGACGTCGTCACCCGGGACACCCTCCTGACGCTTCTCGCGACGGTCGTTTCCACCGCCGCGGGCGTGGGGTACGCGTACGTCAGCGTCCTTGTCGGCCAGAGCGTGATGCGGGATCTTCGCGACGGGCTGTTCCGGCACCTGCAAGCGATGCCGTTGCGATGGTTCACGAACGTTCGGACGGGCGAGATGCAGAGCCGGGTCACGAACGACGTGACGAGCGTCCAGGGCGCGGTCAGCGACACCCTGGCGAACGTTCTGAACAACGTCACGACCGCCTTGACGACGATCGTCGCCATGCTGTTTCTGGACTGGCGGCTGACCGCGCTCAGCGTCGGCGTCCTGCCGCTTTTCGCGTTCGTCGCCGCCTGGGTGGGCAAGATGGCGGACGGCGTCCGGAAGGAGTCGCGGTGAGCATCTGGCGTCGCTCACCGCGACCACCAACGAGGCCCTGAACGTGAGCGGCGCCCTGCTCACCAAGGTGTCCGGCCGCTACGATCTGATCAACGGCCGTTTCGCGCGCGACAACGTGGGCGTGACCGCGACCCAGATTCGGCTCCAGACGATCATGCGGGGCTTCTTCAGCCTGTTCGGCCTTACGTTCTCCATCACGCCGGTTCTCGTCTACTGGCTCGCAGGGTGGCTGATCATCGGCCACAACGATCCTCGTCTGACGCTCGGCACGATCGTCGCCTTCACGTCCATGCAGGGCCGGCTGTTCTTCCCGATCACCCAGCTCTTGAACGTCCAGGTCGAGCTCGGTTCGTCCGTGTCCCTGTTCGGGCGGATCTTCGAGTACATCGACCTCGTCCCGGAGATCCAGGACGCCGCGAACGCGGTGGAGCTGCGTCCCGAGACGACGCGGGGCGAGGTCGCGTTCGAGGGGGTGGGCTTCCGCTACGAAGCCTCGCAGCCCGAGCCGACGCTCGCGGACATCGATCTGCGCGCCGAGCCCGGAACGCTCGTGGCTCTCGTCGGGTCGAGCGGGGCGGGGAAGACCTCTCTCACCTACCTCGTTCCGCGCCTCTACGACGTGACGGAAGGGCGGGTGACGATCGATGACCACGACGTTCGCGACGTCAGTCTCGCCTCTTTGGCGAAGGTCGTCGGCGTGGTCACCCAGGAGACGTACCTCGTCCACGACACGATCCGGGAGAACCTCCGTTACGGCAATCCCGACGCGACGGACGCCCAACTCGAAGCGGCGGCGCGGGCGGCGGCGATCCATGACCATATCGCGGGGCTTCCGGAGGGTTACGACACGATCGTGGGCGAGCGAGGCTACAAGCTTTCCGGAGGCGAGAAGCAGCGGCTTTCCATCGCCCGGGCGATTCTCAAGGACCCCCGCGTCCTCGTTCTCGACGAGGCGACGAGCGCGCTCGACACCCAGTCCGAGCGGCTTGTCCAGGCGGCGCTCGAGCGGCTGATGCCGGGACGCACCACCTTCGCGATCGCCCACCGACTTTCGACGGTGCGCGCCGCCGACCTGATCGTCGTGATGCGCCACGGGCGGATCGTCGAGCGCGGGACGCACGAGGAGCTTCTCGCGCTCGACGGCGAGTACCGGCGGCTCTACGCCCTTCAGTTCGAGGAGTCGACGTAGGCTATCGATAGCGGCGCAATATTCTTCTCTGACACTCCCTCTATGCTCTGGGTGGCGTACGGAGATTCGTGCCGCTCCTGCCGCTTTTCGCGGCCTGCGCCCTCGCGCAAGCCGACCCTCTTCCCGAGATCAGCTTCGACCTTGCCCGTGCCCAGGCGCAGAACCGGGAAGCGAGCATCGCGCCGGAGAACGACCCGGCGCGACAGGCCAGGGTCCGCAAGGCTCTCGCCCACGCCTTCGCCCGCTACCCCGCCGGGTTCCTGGCCCAGAACGTCCGGACCGTCTACGTCGTGCGGGCCATGGCGGACGACGGGGCGGGTTACGGCGGGTTGACCGGAGAGGACGGCACATCCGTCCTCATCACCGACGGCGACGACGATGGAGTGGACGGCGACTGGATCGAGACGGTGTTCCACCACGAGACGGCCCACGTCCTCATGGAGGATTTCCACCGTGAGTTCTCCCGACGCGCCTGGCGCGACGCGACCGATCCGGGCTTTCGGTACGCCCATCCGAAGGGCGACGGCGGCATGGCCGCGATCCTTCAAGGCGAGGACGACGCTACGTTCACGCCTACTTTGAACGCGCAGGGACCGCTGAATCCGTACGGCGCGTCGTGCTTCGACGAAGACTGGGCGACCTACGCGCAGAACGTGGTCGACCCGTCGCCCGAGTTTCGCGACCTTGTGCGCCGTTACGACTACGTCGCCCGCCGTGCGGCCTTGGTCGAAGACTTCTACGAGCGGATCGTGCCGGGTTGGGAGCCTTCGCCTTTCCGGTCTACACTTTAAGCTTGGTAGTCCTCTTTGAGGACGGCTCCTCCTAGGCGGTCTTCTGCCAACGTCGCACGCCAACATAGATGATCGGGCCGCTGACAAGGATCGCGCCGGTAAGTTCCTGCTTGGCCCACCCATCCTCTTTGACCGACAAAGACACGAGCAGTCCCAGCACGAGCATCGGCATCAGAAATACCAACGCCAGCACGGGCCAACCGCCTCGGATTCGAAAAGGGCGAGGAAGGTCAGGTTCCTTGACGCGAAGGACAAGGAGGGAGGCCAGTTCTAGAGCCAAGGCGGCAGCGTACAAGACGACGTTGACCGTAACAAGATCGGTGAAGCTTCCAAAGGCCAAGACGCCGAAAACGATCCCGCACAGAATCAAAGCACGGTATGGAGTTCCGAAGCGAGGATGGAGCGCTACGAGGGGTTGAGGGAGAAAGCGCTCCGCTGCGAGCACAAAAGGGATTCGGGAAGAGCCGAGAAGCGAGGAGGTGAAGAGGCCGATCACCGACGCGATGCCTGCGATGGCGATGGGAACGCGGATCCAACGGCCTGCCACCGCTTCCGCGATGTCCGGCCACGCGCCTTCGATCCACTTCGATACGTCCGGGTAGAAGGCTAAGCCGGTCAGAACGGGCAGGAGGTAGACCAGCGTCACGATCCCGATGCCGCCGATCATCGCGCGCGGATAGGCCCGTGCCGGATCTTCGACCTCTTCCGCGACGGTCGAGAGGGCGTCCCAGCCGAGGTAGTTCCACATGGCGAGCGAAAGGCCCGCCGAAAGAGCGCCCCGATCGAAAGCGAAACTGGGAACGATCGGAACCGGATGGACCGCCAGTCGCCCGAGTCCGATAAGAGAGAACAACAGAAAAGGGCCGATGATCAAGGCTGCGAAGACCACGCTCGCGCGACCGACCTCTCGTGTTCCTCGAACGTTCAAGGTCGTGAAGACGAGGATCATGAAGAGCGACAGACCCCAGTGGGCGAACTTCTCGTCGAAAACATGGATGCCGAGCGTCGACCCGAGAAGCTTCGAAACGTAGGTGGCGAACAGGACGGGATAGATCGCGGCGTCGACGAGAGTGTAGAGCCAACTCCACCAGCCGTTGACGAAGCTCCAAAACGGCCCCATCGCGCGACGGACCCAGATGACGTAGCCGCCCTCCTCTGGGATCGCCGCCGCCAATTCGGCGGTACAGAGAACGTCGGGCAAGGCCCAGACGATCGGGATCAGGAGGATCAGGAGCAAACCCATGCCCGCACCCGTCTCTTTCAACATTTCCTCCATGCCGTGAGGCCCGCCGCTGACGCAGCAGAACACGGTCATGGCGAGGGTAAAGGCCCCGAGGGAGCGCCGGGGGCGGATCACGCGGGAGAGTCTACCGACGACGGAAAGCCCAGGCGAAGTAGCCCGTCAAGGCCACGATTCCCGCGACGACCCAGCGAGGATCGTAGCTCTGCAGCAGCATGTACAGGTCGGCGATGAGAATCGCGGCGGAAACGAGAATCCCAACGACCTTCATCCAAACCGGGCTGGCGAACTCCCCCATGCGGCGGCGATCGGACGTGAACAACACCAAGGGGATCACCGCGAAGGGCAGCTGCATCGAGAGAAGGACCTGAGATAGCACCAAGGGCCGGTTGACCTCGCCGCCGTACGCCATGACGACCATCATCGCGGGAACGATCGCGAGCAGGCGCGTGACCAAACGGCGCAGCCAGGGTTTGACCCGTAGGTTGGTGAAGCCCTCCATAACGATCTGGCCCGCGAGGGTTCCGGTGAGGGTGGACGATTGGCCGCTGGCGAGCAGGGCGACCGCGAACAAGGTCGCCGCCCCACCGCCAAGGGCCGGGCCGAGAAGGCGATGCGCGTCCTCAAGCTGCTCGACGACCTGGCCCTTCGCGCCGAACACCGCCGCCGCCAGCACGAGGATCGCCGCATTGACGAAGAAGGCTCCGCCAAGTGCGGCTACGGTGTCCCAAGTGGCCCAACGCACGGATTCCTCAGTGTCGCCGGTCTGTCGACTCTGCACGATCGACGAGTGAAGGTACAGGTTGTGGGGCATCACCGTCGCCCCTAAGATCCCGACCGCGATGATGAGGGCGTCGCGGTCGGGAAGCGAGGGACGGAAGAGTCCCCCGGCCGCCGCGGCGAGATCGGGCTTGGCCCAGAAGAGGTTCAAGGCGAAGGAAAGAAAGATCGTGGCGACGAGGACGATCACCACCGCCTCGATCTTTCGAACGCCGAAACGCCCGAGCGCGAGAAGGAACAGAACGTCGAATCCGGTCAGGAGAACGCCGATCCGCAGATCTAGGCCGAACAGGAGCCTCAAGGCGACGGCAGAACCGATCACCTCCGCGACGTCGCAGGCGACGATCGCCACTTCCGCGAGAATCCAGAGGGCGTGCGCCGCGCGGGCGGGAAAGAACTCACGGCAAGCCTGTGCAAGGTCCTTGCCCGTGACGAGACCCAACCGGGCGCACAACGTCTGCAGGAACACCGCCATGAGGCTGCTCACGCCAACGACCCACAGAAGCGCGTAACCGTAGCGCGAGCCTCCCAACAGGTCGGTCGCCCAGTTGCCGGGGTCCATGTAGCCCACCGACACGAGGTAGGCCGGGCCGAAGAGCGCAAGGAGACGCCGTAGGCTTCCCTTGCCGCGTAGAGGAGGAGTATCGGAATGAACCATAGGTTACAAATTCATTCTTAGTCTACACCTATTCTGGCCTTACCTCGTATTCCACGTAGGCTTTTGGGTCCCTTCGCGTGGAACCTCCCATTGGGAATCGAAACCGAATGGTAGAACGAGAGCTTAAGATCGTGCGCCTCATGAACCCCGAGATGTGTCTCGGATGCGCCTTCGCGAAGATCGCGGACGTCGAAGACGAGATGGGTTTCAAATCGCGGATGATCCAGTGCCAGAGGCTGGACTGCGACAACTGGGACACCTCGGAAGCGGCTCCGGTTCGCTCGGTCCGGTCGCTTGAAGGATCTCTGTAGCCTCATACTAGAGGGGTGCTCCCCGCCGAACTCGCCGCCATCGAGCTTTTAGGCGACGACCGCCTCGAATGGCTTCAAGGCCAAGCGACGAACGATGTCGGCTCCTTGAAACCGGGAGAGCGCGTCGCCTTTTGCTTCTGCGAACCGACCGGCCAGATTCTCGCCGTCATCGATGCCTGGGCCTTCGACGATCGGATCGTGCTGGTCACGGAGCGCGAACGCGCATCGGCGGTTTTGGAGCGGGTCGAGCGGATGACGATCCTTGAGGACGTCGTGGCCCGAGAAGCCGAGAATATTCCCGCGAACGTTCGCGAGTTCCTCGCCCGGTTCCCAAAAGACCATCCCGAAGCGAGCGAGGCGTCGAGGATCGCGGCGGGAGTTCCTCGCTGGGGATTCGACATGGGACCTCGCACCCTTCCGCCAGAGTTGGGGCCGACTTTCGAAGCGGACCACGTCAGCTACCGAAAAGGCTGCTACACGGGCCAAGAGGTGCTCATGCGAATGCATAGCCGGGGTCATACGAACAGAACCTGGGTCGGTCTCGTCGCGGATCGTCCGATGACGGTCGGCGCCGAGGCAACGCTCGAAGGGCAGGAAGTAGGGCGGGTGACTTCCGCGTCCTCGGCGACGCTCCACTCGGAAAACCCCGCGTCTCCCGATGCAGAGGGTGCGACCCTCTACGTCGCCGCCGCGACGCTTCGGAACGAGGCGACGTCGGCAGGGACGACGGTTCTCGTCGGCGATGTCGAGGCGACGGTAAGAACGATGCCGATCCGTGCCTTCCCTGAGGCCGAAGCCGTTTGAGTCCACGCGCCCGGCAGTTCCTGATCCTCGCGGGCCTCAACGTTCTCTGGACTCCCGTCAACCTTGCGGTGACGACCGCGACGGGCCACGGTATGACACCAGCCGCCGTGGCTCTCGCACGCTGGGCTTCAGTGGCGATCGTCCTCAATCTCCTGCTTCGAATCCCGGCTTTCGCCCAAGCGACGCGCTACCGGCCTCTCGACCGCGCGGATCGACTTCGCGCGCTCGCGATCGGCGCGCTCCTGTTCGCGCCAGCCCACACGCTCTACTATCTCGGTCTCACGCGCGGCGCCTCGACGGTGGGTGGGACGGTGCTGAACGCGACGGCGCCGATCTGGATCGCAGCCCTCTCGTTCTTCGTGCTGCGAGAGAGAGCGACGCCCCGGCGTCTGGTGGCGATCGCTCTCGGCTTCGCGGGGGCTTGGGTCGTTCTGTTCGGAACCCACCTGCCGAGCTTTGGCGGAGAGGCGCAAGGAAACGTGTTGTACGTCGCCGGAGTGGTGTGCGAGTCGCTAGCCTCGGTGATCGGCGCGACGATCGTCCGGCGTTCGAGCGGAATCGGCTATCTGGGCTGGGAAGTGTTGGGGATGATCCCCACGTTGCTCCTCGTGCCTATCCTTACCCGCGGGGCGATGCCGGTCGGGTTCGGGGCTTTCGACGTCTCGGCCCTGCTCGCGGTGTCCTATCTCGTGTTCCTGCCCGGCCTCGTGTGCTTCGGCGTGTGGAACGCGACGGTCGAGCGAGCGCCGCTCTCGGCGATGGTCGTGACGATCATGCTCCAGCCCCCGCTCGCGGCCTTCTTGGCCTGGTGGTCGCGGGGTGAAGCGATCGGTCCGGCGGCGATCGTTGGTTCTGGACTGATCCTAGCGGCTCTCGGAGTGGTGGCCGGTGAGAAGGTTCCTCAAGAGGCGGAGAGATCGGCAAAGACCGATCTCTCCCGATGAGGCCCCTTAGTTCCGCTTCTTCGGCTTGTTCTTGGCGTTCGCTCCAGAGCCGCCGTCCGGCTTGCCATTGGAGCTGCCGTTGCTGGGCTTCTTCGGCTCGTTCCCCTTGCCGTCCGCGGGTCGGGCGGGCGAGACCTTGCCGTTACCGAGCTTCGGCTCGTCGGAAGGACGGGTTTTCGGCTTGCCGTTGGAGATACCGCCCGTCGCTGGTCGAGCCCCGCCGTTCCGCTGCTGTTCCTCGGCCGCCTTCTGCATGTCCTCCATGATCTGGGCCCACTTTCCTTTGGGCTTGCCAGGGAAGACGCCCCCACCCGGAGCGTTGACCTCGACGAGTTCGGGCATCGGCATCCGATAGGCGCGTAGGGACTGGGCCATCGAGAACAGGTTCGTGAAGGTCCAGTAGAGTACGAAGCCCGACACGACGGGGAAGAAGCCGAAGCACATCATGATCGGGAAGGCGACCGCCGCTACGAGGCCGATCATACGCTGCTGCTTGGCCTGGGTGGGGTCGGTCACCGGCGTCAGGAGGGTCGAGATGACCATGGTGACGCTGTAGATCGCGATGAGGGGATAGTCAAGCTGACCAAGGTTGCGGGCGAGCAGTCCGTGCGTTGCCTCGCTCGTCTTCGGGTTGATCCAGAGGAAGGTGCCTTTGGTGAACTCGAACTGATAGTGGACCATGCACTGGTACACCGTCAAGAACAGGGGCATTTGGACGACCGCCGGAAGACACCCGGAGAAGGGGTTGATCCCGTAGCGAGCGTAGAGCTCCATCGATCGCCGGTTCATCTCCGTCGGATCGTCCTTGAAGTTCTCCTTGATCTCTTTCAGTCGCGGCATCAGCTGCGACATCTGTCGCGAGGTCATAAGCTGCTTTTGGGACAGAGGGAAGACCACCGCGCGGACGAGGAACGCTAGGAGGAGGGTGGCGAAGGCGTAGCTAAACGCGGGATTCTTGCCCGTGAGCGAAACGAGCGCGTCGATAAACTGGTAGCCGCCGGGAATGAATCCCCAGATGTAGTCCGTTTTGTTCCGCGCGCTTAGAGTGTCGGTAAGATTCTCGAAGAGAGCGTGTCCGGTGACATCGACCGTCTGGCCCTTCTCCAAAACCTGAATGGGCTCGGTGGACCAGACTGGGTCGGTCGATTGGCGACGCTCGTACTTCTCCAGAGAGTTGTAGGCGAACCGGATCCGGTTCGTGTCGTTCGCCGCGACGCCGTTCTTGAGCTGAATGTGTCCGGTTAGGATCGTGGCTTTGAGAGCGAGGTCTTCCGCCTCCTTCTTCGTGCGCTTCTTCTGCTCGACCTCCTCACTGATAAAGTGGGAGTAGGCCGGGAGGAGGACGTCGTTGGCGTCCGCCAGATTCGCGTTCGCGTCCCGGACCGACTTCGGCTCGCTCCCGTCGATAACGCGCAGCAGCCGGAGAGCCTCGTCCGCGCTCGTCACCTCATGGGTCGTGCCGTGAAGGGTGTACTTGCCCTTCTGCGGGTTCATCCACATGTTGAACAGGAGGAACGCCGCGACAGCGAACATGATGGTCGACAGGAAGTTCGGCTTTCCGGGCGGAGCAGCGTTTTTAGCCATTGGATTTGCGGTGTTAGGTTTTAGGCCGAAGTCCAGGACCTAAAACCGAGGAGAGAAGACTCAGGGGACGGGATCGTGACCGCCGGGGCGAAAAGGGTGGCAGCGGCAGATTCGCTTGAGACCGAGCCAGGAACCCTTCATCAGGCCGTAGCGCTCGACCGCCTGGAGCGTGTAGTTGCTGCAGGAAGGCGTGTAACGGCAGGACGGAGGCACCCATCGGGTGCCTCTTTGATAAAGGCGGATCATGAAGATTCCGAATCGTCGGCCCATCGTTCGTTGGCTCGGACGATCAGGTCGCGCGCCTCTTCCGTTATACGTCCGTAAGGGGACTCCGCGCACGAAGGTCCTAGGATCACGACGTAGTCGAGCGTGGAAAGGAGCAGTTCGCGGCATTCGTGGAGCGCGGCCCGGAACCGCCTTCGTTGGCGATTGCGTTGCGGCTTGCCCCCGAGCTTGCGGCTCGTAGCAAAGCCGACGAGTCCCGTTCCGGGAAGACAGGCGACACGAGCCGACGGGCCGCTGACACGCCGCCCGTCGGCGAAGATCTTCTCGAAGCGCGATTTGGACGGGCCTTGGGACGAGAGACCTTTAGACGGCGATCTTATGGCGTCCCTTGGCGCGGCGGCGCTTGAGGACGTTCTGGCCGTCGGTGCTCTTCATCCGGACGCGGAAGCCGTGCGTGGTGTGCTTGTGGCGGTTATTGGGCTGGTAGGTACGCTTCATGGCAGGGCCTCCCGTAAGGGGGTATGAGGAGGGATTATACCCGAGGCAAAGGATTCAGTCCACCCAGGCGTCGAGTCTAGGGCGACCCGACGCCCTTTCGAACGAACGTCGGGCACCTAGAGGGCGGTCGCGAGCTTTCCACCGAGGTTGCCTGCCTCGCGCTTGATCTGCTCGAGTCGACTTCGGAGGAGCTTATGGGTCCGGTGGAGCCGTGAACGAATGGTGCCAACGGGCTTGTCGAGCATATCGGCGATGTCTTTGTAGGGAACGCCTTCGATATCGGCCAGGGTGACCAAGAGTCGCTGACTAGGCGAAAGGCTGTTCAAGGCCTTCTGGAGATCCTCACTGAAGGAGCCCTCTAGCATCGACTGCTCAGGATTGGGCGCGTCGTCGGGCATGTCGAAGAACAGGTTCTCGTCGCCGCCGTGGGGCAGAGGAGAGTCGTACGACACGGCTCGAATGCGACGGCGTCGGTTTCGAAGCAGGTCCAAGAAAAGGCGGGTGACGATCCGGAAGATCCAGTTTTCGAAGGGACGGTCGCCCTCAAAGTCGCCAAAGGAACGGTAGGCGCGGTAGAACGCGTCCTGGGTGAGATCTTCCGCATCGCTCCGATTACCCGCAAGGCGATAGGCCATGTTGTAGACCTTTTTATAGGTCTGACCCATCAGCTCGTTGAAGCGGGCTTCGTCGTGCGGATTCAGTTGGAAGGGAGTATCGGCCATCTTAGCGCGTCCTCCGGACGCAGGGATCGAGAACGTGCCACGTCGCACGCCTCTATAAGAAGACAAACGTGCGCCCCGTCTCGTTCCCGACAGACGTGCCGACCCAGTACTTCGGTTCTATCAAATCTCGTTAAGGGTCCCTACGTTGGGACGGGGAAGGGGCGTTGCCCTCCCTTTTAGGGGAGGGCATAGGTCTTTAGTCCCCGAGACCGCGGATGACGAGGGCGGCTTGCCTTTCCATCATCTCGGCGAACGACTCGACCAAGCCGAGGCGCCGCTCACGGCGGGGGGTGACGACGCGCTCGTTTCCAGCCTTGCGTCCGAAAACGCGGGGCAGAGCGAGAAGGGTCCTCTTGGGGAGCCCGATGATCATAGGTGAGACCTCCTAGGTTTCGTTTCGAGCCGCGCGCACCCCGCGCGGCGGGCGGACGGTTTCGGCGTCCGAAGAAAGGTCGTCTGTGATCCACGCGGCCCCTGTCGGTGGACCACGCTATAGATATTGTACCTACTAAGCCGATCGCGAGAGGGCTTAAGTCCTTTTTTGCGGGATAAACCTTTAAAATGAGGCTGCGAGGCTCTTCGGAACAAACGCGCTACGATCTCTCCTTCGCCTGAAAATAGAGAGTCTTCATCGTCCGATAAAGAAGATTTAACCGTGTTCTAACCCACCGGCCTTACGATGGGAGGATCATGCGCAGGGCGTTTACCCTTATCGAGTTGCTGGTGGTGATCGCCATCGTCGCCATCCTCGCCGCCATCCTGTTCCCGGTCTTCGCCCAGGCGAAAGAGGCCGCGAAGAAGACCCAGTGCGTCTCCAACCAGAAGCAGCTCGGCCTCGCTTTTATCCAGTATGCGACGGACTTCGATGACGTGTTCCCCAATCCAGGCGGGGGTACGAGGCTCGCAAGCAACAACGCGAGTCCTCAGACCGGCTGGATCCAGACCACGCCCGACGGCTCCGGCGCGGGGATCTGGCCCTACGTCAAGAGCCGCAGCCTGAAGGGCGCCAGCGGCAATATGTATTCCTGCCCTATGGCCCAGGACTACACCGGTGTAATCCCCGCCGGGGCCCCGCCCTACGACGACCGGCAGCGCTCGTTCGTCATGAACGACTATCTTCGCGCCTACCATCCGGGCGCCTACGCGACGAACGTCACCGTCGTGTCCGGCGTGCCCGATTCCTTCGCCAGCGGCATCAGCCAGACCCAGGTTCCCGATCCCGCCGACCTGATCCTTCTCTACGAAGGAGCCCAGAAGATGCAACCGAGCGCCGATCCGGGCGGGACCAACCGCAATGGCTCGCCCTATCACCGTCGCACCGCCGGTCCCTCCACCCAAGTAGGCGCTACGATCGGTTTTCCCGCTGCCGTGCACTCGGGCAAGCGCATGGCGGACTTCCTGTTCCTCGACGGCCACGTTAAGACTCTCACTCCCGGAGCGACCTGGACCGCCGGTACCAATCCACAGCTCCAGACGATCAATCCCGACACGTGGAACGGTCTCTGCACGGCACGCACCAACGGTTACACGTGCGGGTCGGGCAAGACCGACTTCTGGAATCCCCAGCAGGGCGGAGTCGTCTACCCGTGATTTTGGCCTTCTTCCCTCTGATCGCCCGGTTTCCCGCCGCCGAGGCGATCCAGGGGGTGGCGGTCGACAAGAGCGCGTTCTACGCGATCAACAACCTCGCGATCGGTAAGTACGACAAGCGCACGGGCAAGAAGCTCATTGAGTGGAAAGGCGAGCGTGGAGGCCCGGTGGTCCACCTCGACAGCGGCCTCGTCATCGGCCACAAGCTCTACTGCGCCCACTCCAACTTTCCCGCAACCCCAATGCAGAGCAGCATCGAGGTGTGGGACACGCGGACCCTGAGCCACGTCGAGAGCCACCCGCTGGGTTTGGAGCCGGGCTCCGCGACCTGGATCGACTGGCACGACGGTTGCTGGTGGATCGCCTTCGCCAACTACAACGGCGAGGGCGGGGCGCCGGGGCGGGGTAACGAGTCGAGCTACCTAGCGCGCTACGACCGGGACTTCCGCAAGCTCGGCGCCTACACCTATCCCAAGGAATGGTCCGCGCGCTGGGACGGCATGAGCAACTCCGGTGGCGTCTGGCTGCGGGACAGGACGCTCCTTCTTTCGCCCCACCACGCTCCCGAACTGTACGTCGCTCGGCTTCCGAAGTTCGGGACCGTGTTGGAGCCCGTCCGAACGGCATCGGTCGAGACCGAGGGGCAGGGCATCGCCCTCGACCCGGACGGCCGCACGGTCTGGGCGATCCAGCGCCGGACGCGGGAGGTGCTCGCCTTCCCGCTGCCCTAGACGGGCTATCATGATGCCCGTGCGTCGGTACCTTCTCGTCGTTCCTCTTCTCGTCGGCTGCGGCAAGGGCAATTTCAACGACCGGAAGCCCTCCGCCGAGGCGGTTATGACCTATCCTTTGGAGTCGAAGGTCACGACGCTCGATCCGGGCAAGGTACAGGACGTGGGAATGGCCGACGTCCTGGGCAACGTGTTCGAGGGGCTCGTCATGTACGACGGGGCGAACGACATCGCGCCGCGGCTCGCGGAACGGTGGGAGACCAAGGATGAGGGGCGAACCTTCGTGTTCCACTTGCGGACCGCGAAATTTCAGGACGGTTCGCCCTTTACGGCGGACGACGTGCGTCGAAGCTGGGAGCGCAGCCTGGGTAAGACTCTCGCTTCATCGGTGGCGGCGGACTACCTGGGGGCGATCGTGGGCGTGGCCGAGTTCGCCTCCGGTAAGGCGACGTCCGTGTCGGGCCTTAAGGTTATCGACGACCATACGCTTAGCGTCACCCTCGACAAGCCCCGCCCCTATTTTCTGGGCAACCTTACCTACCCGTGCGCCTACGTCGTTGGAAAGGCGGTGAAACCAGACGAGATCAAGATGTCCGCCGAGGCGGTGGGCACCGGGCCGTTCCGGTTTGGCCGGGTGGAAGGCGACACGCAGGTGGAACTCAAAGCGTTCGAAGGCTATTGGGGAGGAAAGCCCAAGCTGGCTCGCGTCGTCCGTCCCGTGGTGACCGACCCGGCGACGCGTGTGAACGGCTACCGAAACGGAGACTACGATCTGATCAACCTCTCGATCGGTGACCTGTCGACCGTACGAGCCGATCCGAAGCTCAAATCTCAACTGCGCTTGGAGCCGCGCCCTTCGATCTACTACTTCCTTCTAAACCAGAAGGCCTACGCGCCGTTCCGAGATGTGCGGGTGCGGAGGGCGTTCGCCCTCGCTCTCGATCGGGAGAAGCTGGTCAATGAACTCCTGCCCGGCGAGACCGTCGCAAACGGTCTCGTCGCCCCCGGCGTTCCCGGCTATCAGAAGGATTACAAAGGGTTGGAGCCCGACATGAAAGCGGCGCGCGACCTGCTCGCCCAAGCGGGCTACCCCGGTGGCAAAGGGTTGCCTTCGATCGAACTCGCCTATCGGGCGGGCCGCCCGGACGCGCGTCTAGCCTGTGAAGCGGCGGCGACCGCTTGGCGAAAGGAGCTGAACGCGCCCGTGGCGCCGAAAGCCCTTGAGTGGGGAGCCATGCTTGCGCGGCGCAATCAGGATCGGCTTCAGATGGGATACATGAGTTGGGTCGCTGACTACCTCGACCCGCAAAACTTTCTTAGCCTTCTCATGACTACCAAGAGCAAACTCAACCACGATGGCTTCTCGAGCGCGGAGTTCGACCGTCTGTGCGCTCAGGCCGACGTCGATAGCGATCGACAGCGTCGGCTGGGGCTCTACCAGAAGGCCGAACGGATCGCGGTCGAGTCCGCCGCTCGCCTGCCCTTGTTCTTCGAGAACGCTCCGTTGCTCGTCTCCCCTCGCCTAAAAAGCGTTCGGACGAATCTGTTCGGCCTGATGCCCCAGACCGCCACCGAGATCGCCGGTTGATGAACCTTCCCCTCACGCTCGCGATGTTGGGGGGACGTGCCGGACCGATGCTCCTGATGGGGGTTCTTCTGCCATCGATCCTGATCCTTTCGCCGAGCCTTCGGCGATCCGGCTTGCTTTCCGTCTGGTGTCTGGCCGCCGTTCCGTCGATCTTCGGTCTCGGGATGATCTCGAGCGTAACGAACGTCGCTTTGGCTCCCCCCCTATTCGCTATCGCTGCCCTTGGGGCGGGATTCTACGTTCACCGAGGACGTTCGGTGACTGGCTTAGCCCTCCCGCTGGGCACGCTGGCCGTCGGCGCCGCGCTCGTCGCGTACTTCAGCAGCGGTCACGGAGGACCGGAGCCGATGGAACATTGGTACGAGCGCTACGGACTCTCCAAGGCGACCGCCGATGCCTTGACTCACATCTTCCGGAAGACCGTCCACTTCACGTTCTACGGGACGGTCGGTCTGTCCACCGTGACCGCGGTGCGGAGGGCGGGAGCGAGCCAGGGGGAGGCGCTTCGGGCCGCGTTCCTCGTCACTCTCGCCGTCGCCTCCTGCGACGAGCTTCGCCAGTCGGGCTACGCGAACCGGAGTGGCTCGCCGTGGGACGTGCTTTTGGACCTTTCGGGAGCCGTGACCTTCGTAGGTCTTTCGGAATGGCGGCGGGTCAAAGCACGATAGAATGGCGCTATGCCCTTCTATCAGGACGCGTCGACGACGCTGACGCTGACGCTCACGCGCGTCGCCCCGGCCCCCGTCCTCGTCGCCGAGATCGCCAAGGCGACCGGACGGCGGCTTGAGGTCGCGCCCTCTCTTTCGACGGAGATTCTTATGGTCAGCGTCGAGAACGCCCGTTCCGCCGACGTCCTGGCGAAGCTCGCCATCGCCGCCACCGCGCGCTGGGAGCCGACGGAAGGCGGCTATCGCCTCGTCGCGGACGGGGCCGCACGCTCCGTCGAGGCGGGCGCCGAGCGGGCGAGGCGGCTCCAATCGTTCAGGGACGCGATCCGAAAGCGGCAGGAAGCGGCGAAGACGACGGGCGGAGAGGAAGGGGACAGCCCGGATATGGGCGCGATGTTCGGAGGAGGGGATGGAACGGACGGGTTCTTGCCCCTACTCGACCTAAGCGCGCTAGCCGCGATGGAACCGGGCGATCGCCTCGTCTTCGCGACCGGGGCGAACGGCGTCCAGCGACCCTTACGCGGCAACCCGGTCCCCTTGGTGGCCGACCTGATCGCCAGGCACAACAAGATGGCGAAGGGCATGGCCGGCAACGTGGACGCGATGCCCGAGCAGCTGACCGGCTTCATGCAGGGGCCTTTGGGGGAACGGATCAAGAAGATGTCGCGGCCTATCGTGGGAACGCCCACGAAGGTTCTGGTCGTTGCCAGTCGTGGGGCGAATCCCATTTTCGGCGGGGGGGATGACGTGCGCTTGGAAGTGCGCGCGTACGACGCGAAGGGGGTCGTGCTGATCGAGGAGACGGGATCCGTTGGGACGAACATGATGGAGAGATTCGTCGCGATGGCCACGAAAAAGCCCGTCGCTCCTGGAACGACGAAGACCACACCGATCGACTACACGGACGACGCGAAGGCGCTCCTCGCCACACGCGGCGGCAACACGATGATGGGACCCGGCATGGGAGGACCTAAGCTGACGACCTCCCTGCGAAAGCGGCTCTTCGCGCCGCAGGAATTCGAGCCCCTCGCGCTTATTCCTGGCGAGGGACTCGCCGCGCTCGCCAAGGCCCGGCGCAAGCCGCTTGTCGCCTGCGTTCCAGACGCGGCGTACCCCGGCCTTCTCGCGTTCGATGTGCCCCAAACGCTGGAGGATCTCGAAGGAAGCATGAAAACGGGGCCGATGCGGCTCGTTCCCGACGCGGAGTTCCTCGTCGTGAAACCGGCAGAGCCGGACACCGCGCGCCGAGGACGGCTCGACCGGAACGCGCTCGCCACCTTCATGCGCGCGGTCGCCGACCACGAGTCGCCGACTTTAGGCGAGCTGTCCGATTTCGCCTCCCGGACTCCTGCCCCTTCGCGGAACGCCGTCTCGATGTCGTTCCTCTCAACCTTCGCCCCGAACGTGATGGGCTCGATGTCGGGAATGGTCTCCTGGGACGCCCTCCGCCTGTACGCGGCGCTAACAGCGACGCAGCGTGAGAGCCTAGCCGGGGGTGCGCGGATTCCTTTCGACAACCTGGGTCCGGCGGCACAGACCTCGTTGCGGGTTCTTCTCTATGGCGCGGGCGACAACCTGACCGTCGAACGGGGAGCTGCTTCGGACCTGCCCGACGTGATCAGCATGGGCATGAAGATGATGATGGGCGGGAGTGGGATCGATGCCCGCGACGAACCGACCGAGGTCGCTCCCCGCGGACTGCCCGCCGGAGGCTATCTCCAAGCCACGGTGACCGAAGAGACGATTCTTCGCCCAACGACCGAGGGTGGTCCTGCCTTCTACTCGCTCGGTACGGACGAGTTGGCGATGATCCGCATGGTCTCCTCAAGCGGCATCGGAGCGAGCATGGGCGACGCGATGAAGCTTCCTGAGACGGCCCGGCTAGGTTCGCGCACCTTGTGGAACCTGCGGGGCTACGTGGGGAGCGACGCGTACGTTGGGAGCGTTCTGCAGGACGACCGTACTCCGAAGAACGGGCAGCAGGTCAGCCTGAGCGCGCTTCCCGCCGATCTTCAGGCAAAGGTGGCGGCAAAGGCGGAGCGCTGGAAGAAGTCGCCCCTCGGCGCGATCATGTCGATGGGTGAGGCCTTCGGCAAGCCCCAAGCGAGACCTTGAGGCGTTCTTCTTTTTCCTTGCTCTGCTTCGAGCAAGGGAGTTCAGGAAAGAACTGGGGCTGGAGTCTGCGGGGACGTTCTCTTATTCGAGCGGCGTGCCCCAGGCCCTTTCGAGCTGGTCGTAGTTGAGGCTCTTCGCATGGAAATCGCCGTAGAGGCAGTTGTAGCGATATGTTCGTAGGAGCTGCCCGACGACGTTGTCGTCGCCATCCGCCAGGGCACGCCCATCCCCGTGCCAATGCCCCGCTCCGTCGAAGAGCACGTTGACGTCGGCGGGGAGCTTGAATTTCGTCTGGGTGAAGTACTTGAAGGCGATCTCAGTGCGGAAGAGATAGCTGTTCCCGTACTTCTTGAACATGCTGCTGTCGGCTTCGATCTTCTGCGGCCAGTTGTTGTCCAGGTACTTGGCGCCGATATCGGCGGGACAGTGGAAGATCTCGGCGCTCTTCACGTAGGGCTGAAGCACCTCTTGGATCATCGGCATCGACTGGATGCGGGCTTTGAACTCCGGCATCGACTCCCAGATCTCGGGGTTGTGCTTGTCCGAGGCGTCGAGGGCGTTGGGAAACAGATCGTCGTAGTCGCCCATGTAGAGAGCGGTTCCGCTGCCGATCTGCTTGAGGTTGCTGATGCAGACGGTCTTCTTGGCGGCGCGCTTGGCCTGGGCGAAGACGGGAAAGAGGATGCCGGCGAGGATCGCGATGATGGCGATGACGACGAGGAGCTCGATGAGGGTGAAGGCGCGGCGAGGGCCGGGCATGGCTTAGTGTACGCCGTTCGGGTAGCTATACGAGCCCCGAAAATGCCACAATGCTGGTTCGCGCGAAAAAGGCACCCCTCCCCTTGTCGCGCGTGGAAAGAGGAACCCTTGGCCAAGCCCGTCGCCATCAAGCCCGAAGAGCGAACCGCTGTCGATTACGCCGACCGCCTGATTCTAGAACAACTGACCGAGATGGAGTCGGTCGTCAAGCTCGGAGAGCTGGCCGAAAGGCTCTCCGACACGGGACTCGGTCTCGCCGCCGTCCGCGCGCTGCTCGCGAGCGACTCCGATCGCTTCGCCTACCACGAGCGCCGTTGGGTGCCTGCCGCGCGCCTGTCGGGCGAAGGCCGACCTCTCGCCGAAGTCGTCGCCCTGATCTTGAACGGTCTCGGCGGTCCTGTCTCGCACGAATTGCTCGTTGCCGAGGCGGCGCGGGTGCGTCACTCGACTCCTGAGAAGACCGAGCCGATGGTCGCGCGCCTCGTGAAGAACGACGCCGCGTTCGTCCTTTTGAACGATGGTCGCGTCTCTCTCGCGGTGTGGGGTTTTCGGGCGAACGACGAGCGCCTAGCCCGCGCTCTCGCTCTCAACGGCGTGACCCAGGAAGAGCTCGTCGCCGGTCAAGCGAAGGTCGGCGAGATCGACTGGCGTTCGCCCGACGGCGTTGCCCAAGCCCTCAAGGCCGCTGCTCCGATCTCCTTGAAGACTCTCGGCGCCGTCGCCTTCGCGGGCATGAACTCGGACGATCCGCGCCAGACGCTGATGTTCGACGCCCGCGAGTTCCAGGCTCGTGTGCTCTCGGTTCCGGGCTATGTGCTCTCTACCGACGGCACGCTCCACCCGGAAGAAGACGCCAAGCGATGGGTGTCGACCGCGTCGCGGGTCGCCGACCGCCTGACCCCTGAGGTCGAGGTCGAGGACGCTGCCCCGATCGAGGTCAAGAAGGAGGACGTCGATCGCATCGTCGGTCGTATTCTGGGCCGAAGCGGACAGACCACCACCGCCACGAGCCTTCTGGAGGCGTTCTACGAGATCACTCCCTCGAACAAGACGTTCCCGGACGACATGACGAACCTGCGCGTCGTCCTTGACGCGCGCGACGATGTGGTCTGGGTCGGTGGCGATCGCTATCGGAACACGGGCGACGTGCCCGACGGAACCGAGGAGGTTCCGGAGCCGTTCCACTTCGTCCAGACGGAGAACAAGGACGAGGAAGGCGACCTTGTCGATGTGGAACTGACCGACGAGGGTCTGAGCCAGACCCTTCGCAAGCTCCTTCAGCACCCTCTCGCGGTGGACGTGCTGGATGAGGACCCGACTCCCGCGCCCAAGACGATGCCGGAGACGGTCCGCCTCGTTCTGCGGTCGATCCACCGTGAACTGGGTACCTTCCCGCTCGCCCAGATCCCCACGGGCTGGCTGGCCGACGCGCCGGAGGTCCAGGAGCTGCTCCTCGTCGATCCCCAGGGTCGTGAGCTTCAGGCTTGGGTCGATACCCGTGCTCGTCTCATCACCAACCTCTTCGATTGGTGGATCGAGCAGCCTGTCGAGAACGGCGCCGTTTTCACTCTCACGAAGACGGGTCGTCCCAACGTGCTGGAGTTCGAGTGGCTGGATCAGCCGGACCCGGTCGTCTATATCTCGTCGGCCCGGATGGAGGAGTTGCGCAACATCGCTCTGGAATCGGAAGGGAAGTCCACTCTGGATCTTCTCATCGAAGTGATGTCGCACTGGCCTAAAGGGGCAGACTATCTCACGCTCCTGGCCGAGGTCAACGTCGTTCGCCGTTCGACTCGGCGCCTTATCGCTTCGATCCTGTCGTCGTACCAGTGCTTCTACCAGCGTTCCGGTTCGCCGGTTTGGCACTTCGACGCGAAGAAGGTCGATCAAGGCTTCGACAAAACGAAGAAGAAGTTCATCAAGAAGTAAGGAGAGCGGGGAGTCAGGACTGTCTTGGCTCCCTAGATCCTGATTTTCGCGATCCCCCGCGGGTATACTCCCTCCCCACAAGCACACCATGGCGAATATTAAGTCGAGCAAGAAGGACCTGAAGCGCAACGCGAAGCGGCGCGCGGTCAATAGCGCGGTCAAGACCGCTCTGAAGACGTACGTGAAGAAGACCCGCGTGGCCGTGACCGCTGGCGACGCCGATGCGTCGGCCACCGCTCTGGCGACCGCCGTTAGTCGGCTCGACAAGGCCGCCCAGCGCGGTATCCTTCACAAGAACGCCGTCGCCCGGCGCAAGTCCCGCATCGCCAAGGCCGCTGCGGCCGCGAGCAAGACCGCTGCCTAGGCGTGGAGATTGAAAATCCTCGAAGACGGGACGCTACGGCGTCCCGTCTTCTTTTTTGTTTCCCTTCGTGGTGATCGCAACCGTTCGGTCCGCTCCAAGCCATTCCACCTTCGCTCCCAGTGACTGGGCGAGAAAGCGTAGGGGCACCATCACCCGGCCTTCGGCGATGATCGGCGGCGTTCCGACGTTCGCCACTTGTCCGTCGATCATCGCGTCCGACTTGCCGACGGTCACCATCACCCGCTTTCCGTCTCCTTTGACGGCGGTCACCGTCTGAGATTCGGGGTTCCACATGAGCGAGGCTCCGAGCTTCTCGAACACGCCTCGGACCGGCACGAGGATGCGGCTTCCTTGAACCTGAGGCGGCGCACCTTTGAAGTCTACGCGCTCGCCATCGACGGTGACCTTCACCGCGATCTGAGAATCGGCGTTCGTGATCTTGATCGGCGTCTGTCGCTGAGCGAGAAGGAAGGCGAGTGTCGGAAGCATACGAGAACGACCGCCGGATCGTCCGCTTGGTTCGGAAACCTTTTCCTTAGGACCTTCGTCCTTGAAGCAATCACCGACCTGAAGACTCAGGAGTGGGCTAAAGGAAAACAAGACAATGCTTAAGTGGGCTCTGATCTTCTTCATCGTCGCGATCGTCGCCGGAGCGCTCGGCTTCACCGGCATCGCGGGAACCGCGTTCAGCTTCGCTGGAATCCTTTTCTGGGTGTTCCTTGCGATCACGGTCATTCTGTTTCTCGTGGGTCTCGTCGGCGGACGTCGCAACACGATCTAAAGCGTGCCTAGCGTCGTCGATGCCCTGCGTGCCACTTGGCGCGCAGGGCATTCGTACTTTAAGCGTGAGCAATCCCCGGCGCGATCTATCGCCTGGACGCAAGGACACCTCCTGCTTTGGCCTGATCCTGATTGTGTTCGGCCTTCTTTTTTCGCCTGACCGATGTGTGCGATGGGCTCAGGCCCGAACTCTTCGGAGTTCACCGCCGATTTGACCGGGATGATTGATCGCCAGCAGAGACGGATGGACTTTTCCTTCAACGTCGGGCCGTTGGGTTTCGGTCTTTGCGCTTTGGGCGGGCTCCTGACGGGGAGCGGGCGAAAAGGTCTTGCGGGAAGTGGAATCGTGCCCGATCCTCAAGGCGCGCGAGAGGACTACAGCCTTGGAACCATGCGGCGGGCGGGATGCTGAGCGACACGCTCGAAGAGGTAGCGGTCTCGCGCTCTGACCTCTGACCTCTGACCTCTGACCGAAGCGACCCCCAAGTCAAGGTTCGCTGCTCTAAATGCCGCGCTCTTTACGATGAGACCGCCCGCTTTTGCGATCAGTGCGGCGCGCCCCTTTAGGCGTGTCGCGCTCTTCGTCGGTCCCCTTGAGCGGCAAGGCCAAGGACCGCGGCGTTCACCAAGGTGAGTGTGAAGCCGCTCGATATCAGCCCTTCCAGGAGTATGGGAGCGAGTCGTGAGAGTTGAACTCCCCGGTCCACCCTCTCCACCGTTCGCCAAGCGCCTTCGATGCTTCTTTCCGCTGACCTTCGACCTTGGTCGCCCATCCTGGACCGTAGCGATCCCATAATCGGCGAGACTCCACGATCGAACGATTCTTTCCGAGCTTGATCTGCGGATCGAAAGGCCGTCGATATTGGATCGGGGTCAGTGGAACGTTGACGATCCCGGTCACCGGGCTGGATTGAGGCGCCCAATCTGGGGGCGGCGAGCCTCGTCGCCATGCGTCGATCTGAGCCAGCCGCGCATCGTCGTACCGTACGGTGCGCTTTTACGGGAAGACGAAGACACGCCACAATAGGCGGTGGAGCGAAGCGACTACCGTAAGGGCGTTCTCGACGAAAGCGGTTTGCCGAACGACCCGATCCAAGGTCTCGCCGCCTGGATCGCGGACGCGGAGGCGGCAGGTGCGCCCGAGCCGACTGCGATGTGCCTCGCCACCGCTGGGCTCGATGCGATGCCGAGCGCCCGCTTCGTTCTCCTCCGTGGGCTTGATGCGCGCGGGCTCGCTTTCTACACGAACTACGCGAGCCGAAAAGGCGAAGAGCTAGACGACAACCCTCGTGCCGCCGCGGCGTTCTGGTGGCCTCTCCTAGAGCGGCAAGTCCGGGTTGAAGGCTCGGTCGAGCGCGTCTCCGCCGAAGAGTCGGACGCCTATTTCGCGAGCCGTCCTTTAGACAGCCGTTTCGCCTCGGCGACCAGTCCGCAAAGCCGGGAAGTCGCCGACCGCGCCGAACTGGAGTCTCTCGTTCAGGACTTGAAGGCGGCGTATCCCGAAGGGCCACCCCGCCCCGAAGGTTGGGGCGGCTTTCGGATCGTTCCTGACCGGATCGAATTCTGGCAAGGCCGCACGGCTCGCCTCCACGACCGCCTCCTCTATCTCCGTGCCGTGGACGGTTGGCAGATCGAGCGACTGGCTCCCTAGCCCATCGTGGCTACGAGATCGCCGCGACCCAGGCCTTCAGGTTGTAGTAGCTCGTCACACGAACGATCTTTCCGCTTCGTACCGTGAAGAACGCGGCGGCAGGAATCGAGTAGGCCTGTCCGGCCGCCTCGGGAAGGGGGCGGTCGGTCTCGATGTAGTTGCCCTCTACAGTAAATTCCGCCGCGCCCCGCTCTCCGGCCGTCATCACCACTAGATCGACGATCCGTTCCCGGTAGCAACGGTCCATGTGGGCCTTGAAGCGGCGGAAGGCATCGATGCCGATTTCGGTCGGACCCTCGTTGATATCGTGAGCCACATCTTCGGAAAGAGTCGCCAGCAGGCTCTCGGCGTCTTGCGCGTTGAAGGCGTCGAAGTAGGCCCGGATCAAGGACTCGGTCTCGTTCATGCTTCTCTAAGTCTGGCCAATCCAGCCGATCCACAGACAAGTCCGGAGCCTGCGATGACCCAGGGGCCCCAGGTGGTCGAGACCGTCGCGGATTCTGACAAACCCTCTAAATCGTAAGTCACGATGTTTGGGTCGCTTGGTAGGTAGACCACGGATAGCGACGCCTTGTCACTCAGTCGCTCGACCGTCTTCGGACTGGCGGATTCGGTTTTCACGAAGGATCGGCCCCCGACCGTGAAAGCGTAACGAAGCCCGTCCGCGCCGCGAGGAAGATGCTTGATCTCGATGATCTGGGCCTCAAGGCGAACGCCTTCGCCCTGGAGCGCCAAAACCTGTGCGGCTTTGCTTCGTCCTGTAAAGAAGATAATAGGTGGCGCGACTATCCCCATCGCGATTCCTAAAAGGAGAAGGATCCAGGCATGGTTGCGAGGCACTTGGCCCACCGTACCCGACGCTGTTGACCGCGTCGGGGCGTGTCTCGGGGATGTTTTGCATAAAATGGATTGAAGAGCTCCGTGGCCGACGCTCAAGGGCGAGCGTCTGATCCTGACGCCTACCACGGAGGCCGATTCGGAAGATCTATCGCGGACCGTGGATAAATGTGCGTTCGTCGGTTTCCTCACGCTCCAGACCACACCTACACGATGTGCCTCCGCGAAACGGGAGAAGTCGTGGGTTCGTCTTCGCTCTACTATTTACGTTCGGAGCACCGAGGGCTGGAGACTGGGATGACCCGGATCGACGCACGGTGGCGTGGGACGTTCGCCAATCCCGAGGCGAAGCCGCTGGTGTTGAACCACGCTTTCGAAAGCTTAGGCTTTCTGCGGGTCCAGCTTGAGTGCGACTCGCGGAACGAACGGAGCGCGGCGGCGATACCCTAATTGGCCCCCAGTACGAAGGACGCTTGCGCAAACATGCGGTGCTTCCCGACGGCTACGTTCGGAACACCCTGATGTTCAGAGTGACCGACGAGGAGTGGCCAAAGGTTCGGGACGGTCTGGAAAGGCGTCTAAAGGGTTAACTTATAGGACCATGCCCGTCGAAATCCTGATGCCCGAGCTCGGGGAATCCGTCCACGAAGGGACCGTCAGCCGTTGGCTCAAGAAGGTCGGCGACCCTGTGAAGGAAGACGAGCCGATCGTCGAGATCATGACCGACAAGGTCAACACGGAGCTTCCGTCTCCCGCGAGCGGCGTCCTGAAGGAGATCCTGATCAAAGAGGGCGACCTCGTTCAGGTCTTCGCCCCAATGGGGATCATCGACGACGGCTCTGCCACCGGCGCCGCCGCTCCCGAGACGAAGGCCGCGCCAGAAGTCAAGGAACTGAATCTCGACGCCGACACGTCGCAGGCCAAGACGGTCGTGGAGATCGAAGACGGGGAGCGAAAGTGGTTTACGCCCGTGGTGCGGGCGATGGCGAAGGACGCCGGAGTCTCGGACGCCGACCTTGCGAAGATCATAGGCACAGGCGAGGGCGGCCGCGTCACCAAGAAGGATCTCGAGGGGCATCTCGCCGCGCCGAAGGCCGCTGCTCCGTCGAAGCCCGTCGCTACTCCGACGCCTACCGCGCCCAAGGCGGAGCCTAAGCCCCCCGCCCCGACGACGGTCGGACCGGAGCAGGAGCTGGTACCGCTCGTCGGGATGCGCAAGATGATCGCCGATCACATGGTCCGATCGTCCCAGGTGCCCGTCGTCACGACGATCACCGAGTGCGACGTGACCAACATGGTCAACTTCCGGACGCTGAACAAGGACTCGTTCCAGGCGACCTATGGCGTCAAGCTCACCTACACTCCGTTCTTCATCAAGGCCCTCGCGGAGTCTCTCGCGGAGTTCCCGCTCGTCAACGCCGCCTTCATGCCGGACGGCATCCTGATGAGCAAGGCGATCAACGTCGGGATCGCGGTCGCCCTCGGCAAGAAGGGCGACGAAGGCCTGATCGTGCCGGTCATCAAGAACTGCGAGAGCAAGGGCCTCGTTCAGATCGCGAAGGACCTGGAGGAGATCGCCGGCAAGGCGCGCTCGAGCAAGCTGGGCGTCGAGGACGTTAAGGGCGGCACCTTCACCCTCACCAACCCCGGGACCTACGGCGCGGTGTTCGGCACCCCAATGATCAACGCTCCACAGGGCGGCATTCTCGGCGTCTACACGATCCAGAAGAAGCCCGTCGTGATCAACGACGCCATCGCGATCCGATCGATGATGAACCTCGTGCTCACCTACGACCACCGCCTCATCGACGGCATGCTCGCGGGCAAGTTCCTCGCCGCCGTCCGCGACAAACTCCAGGGCTTCGACTTCTTCAAGTAGGTCGCTCTGAGTGACGTCCAGGGCCACTCAATGACCCTGGACACGACTACTCCGCCGCGCCGCCCAAGATCAAGCTACCCAAGAGGGTGAGCAGGACCACCGACGTTACCACCATATAGATTCGGTCTCGCTCCTTGATGAAGCCCGCAAGCGATACGACCACCCGGACGATGGGCGTGAGGATCAGCAACAGCACTCCCACCATCATCAGCGCGCGCGGATCAAGGTGCAGGGCGTTCTGGAGAATCGACGGGACGTGTCGATCCGCCTCCGGTGTACCTCGGAAAGGCTTGAACACGACCGTCTTGCCGCCGTTGAGCGAGAGGTCGTAAGCCCCTGCTAGCAAGCCGAAGGAAGCGGACACGATCACTCCGGTGCGCAGGACGGTACTGACGACGTTTTGCAGACTGCCTTCTGTGTCGCGCTTCAAATCCCTCGTACTCCTTTGGTGATCATCGTGACCGCCGTAAAGGCGACCAACACCGCGAATCCGATCCGGAGCGTCCGCACCGGAAGGCGGGGAAGCACTTTTGCTCCTAGCATGGAGCCTGCGAGCACGCTGAGCATGACCGGCAGGGCGATGTTCGGCTCGATCTGCCCCCTTCCCAGGTACACCCCCGCACTGGCGGCGGCGGTGACGCCGATCATGAAGTTGCTCGTGGCGGTCGAGACCTTGAAGGGAAGCCGCATCGCGAGATCCATCGCCGGGACCTTCAGAGAACCCGAACCGATGCCGAGAAGCCCCGAGAACGTGCCCGCGCCGAACATCAGCAGAAATCCGAGCTTTACGCGCTGAACGTGATAGGCCACCGTGCCCTGTGGCGTCTTGTACTCCCCATCTAAGCCAAGCTTCTCCGCCAGCGGGTCGGGCGGCATCGCCACCTGCGACTCGTGACGAGCGCGCGCCGACTGATAGGCGGTCTGAAGCATCACCAGCCCGAACACGATGCTTAGAACGCGCGTCGAGACGATACTTCCCAGATACGCCCCGAACAGAGCGCCGAATACGGTCGCGATCTCCAGAAGCATCCCGATGCGGATGTTCGAGAGGCCGTCGCGCACGTAGGCGGCGGCGGCGCCCGAGGATGTCGCGATCGTCGCGATCAGGCTTGCCCCGATGGCGTACTTGATGTCCACTCCCAGCAGCAGCGTGAGAACAGGGGTGACCACGAGTCCACCGCCCAGGCCAGTCAGCGATCCTACGAACCCCGCTAAGAGCCCCGTGACGAGGACCAAAAGGGTGAAGGTCAGAACGGTCAAGGACTATAGTAGACCCATGATCGGCCCCACGTCGCTCGGCCAACTCCCCTATCTCCGCGATTACGAGAGCCGCCGCGCCTCGTCCTACGACGTTGCGGGCGGCAACCGCGACTGGTGGGAGATCGCGCCCGGTGAAACGCGCGTCCTGCTCGCCACCGACGTTCCGGGGGTGGTTAAACACGTCTGGATGACCGTCGGTCAGGACGACGATTTTCCGCGCAAGCTCGTTCTGCGCGCCTTCTGGGACGGTGAGACGTCGCCTTCGGTCGAAGTGCCGCTGGGCGATTTCTTCGGGCTTGGAAACGGCCTGCGGCGAAAGTTCTGCTCACTGCCGCTCCAGATGTCGGCCGCCGATGGGCGCGGTATGAACTGTTGGTGGCCGATGCCCTTCGACGCGGCGCGAATCGAGATCGTGAACGAAGGCGAACGGACCGTCTGGCTCTACTTCTATATCGATTGGGAGCAGCATCCCCAGCCGCTGGCGGGAGCCGCCCGATTCCACGCCCAGTGGCGACGGGAGAATCCGACTCAGGGCTGGATGGAGGAAAGGTTAACCCCCGACACGATGTTCGAGGTTTGGGACGCCCACCCGAACCTCTCGGACGCGGACAACTACGTGATCCTGGAGGCCGAAGGCGACGGCGTCTACGTGGGCTGCAACCTCAACGTCGACGTGTTCGAGCGGCAGGGAAACGACTGGTTCGGCGAGGGCGACGACATGATCGTGATCGACGGCGAACCTTGGCCGCCCCGGCTCCACGGCACCGGCACGGAGGACTACTTCAACACCGCTTTCTGTCCCTCAGAACCCTTCTCCACGCCCTACCACGGTTTGACCGCCTACTCCGGCACGAAGGAGTGGCCTTTCGCGGGCAAGAACTCCATGTACCGCTTCCATATCGAAGATCCGATCCGTTTCCGGGAGTCGATCCGCGTCAGCATCGAGCATGGCGAGGCGAACGCCCTCTCGAACGATTATTCCTCCACCGCCTACTGGTACCAGCACGAACCCCATAGACCCTTTCCACCTTTGTCTCCGGTCGAGTTGCGGATGCCTCGCCCGTGAGTTCTCTATTGGTCTTCTCCAGGCGAATGGGCGCCTCGTCGTCGCTCTTCTCTTCACCCTCTTAGGAGCGAACACATTATGTTCTCCCGGCCTTCGCCGAACCCTCTGGAACGCTCCAACGAGATAAGCGACGAGACTGATCCTTTTTCGTCCGAATCGGGATAGGGTGATCCACACACTCGAGTGGTTATTGATCTGACGGCGTGTTGGTACGGGCAGACTCAAGACAAGCCCTAAAGGGCGCGGCTTGTCGGCGTTCGAAAGCAGTCTTAGCGCGGCCCACAAAGCATCGGACCTCGGCGTTTGAGCGGAGACGGAGGGAGCGCACGTCCTGTCAACACAGCGTTCTCCGTCCAGCGTTCCTTTCTGAGGGTAGCGTTCAGATCTTTGGAGAGGCTATCGCACAACCACGGAGGGTGGGCTACCAATGCTTCGCACTAAAGGGTTCGGGTACCAAAAAGCCCCAGAGGGAACATCAAGCGAGCGCGCGTTCCATGTACAGAATCGGCTCGGGGAGTGGGTTGTCGTAGTAGGCCGGGATCTCAACGAAGCCGAGATCTCGGTACAGCGCGACCGCGCTCGACAGCCGCGCCAAGGTGTCGAGAAGCATCCATCGGTAGCGTCGCGTTTCGGCTTCCAAGATCAACCGCTCGCAGAGCCTGCGGGCGACGCTCTTCCCCCGAAACATCGGTCGGACGTATAGTCGCTTTAGCTCACACCTTTCGTTTCCAATCGGCTTGATCCCCGCACACCCTGCGAGATCGCCGTTCCAATAGGCCAGCAGAAGCGTTCCCTCTGGCTCCTGGTAAGGAGCGGGAAGGGAGACCAGTTCCGATTCGAAGCCTTGAAAATCCAGATCGATGCCTAACGACGCCTGATACTCGCGGAACAGCGTCCGCGCGCCTTCGAGCCGATCGTCGGTCGCCTGAAGGATGGTTAGAGGCACAACTCGCCCTGCATCGTGGTGACCGCGCGACCCTCAAGGCGCACTCGGTCGCCGCGAAGGGTCACGACCACCGTCCCGCCTCGGCGCGACGCCTGGTAGCCCACCATCTCACTCCGCCCTAGTCGGTCGTACCAGAACGGCGCGAGCGCGCAGTGGGCCGATCCGGTCACCGGGTCCTCAGGAACTCCCGACTGGGGATAGAAGCAGCGCGACACGAAGTCGGTCTTCTTGCCACGCGCGGTAACGACCAGTCCTCGCATGCCGAGGGCGGCGATCCGGTTCATGTCGGGCTCGATCTCTCTCAACCGGGCTTCATCGGCGATCTGAACGAACCAGTCCATCCGGTTCTTTCCCGTCCAAATCGGCTCGCCTAAAAAAGGGAGATCGTGAGGAAGCGGCGCGGCGGTCGGCTCCTCAGCCGGAAAGTCGAGGGCGATCGCGCCGTTTTCGGCGCGTTCTGCGAGAAGGGTGCCGCTCTGAGTGGAGAAGCGGAGGATACCGACCGCGCCGCGATCCCAAAGGACGTGGGCGCTGGCGAGGGTGGCGTGACCGCACAGGTCGACCTCGACCGTCGGTGTAAACCAGCGAAGGCGATAGGCCCCCCGGAAAAGTGGGAACGTGAAGGCCGTTTCCGCCTGATTCATCTCCATCGCGATCCGCGCCATCAGATCGTCGTCCAAGGGGGCGTCCGACGGCACGACCCCGGCGGGATTCCCCGTGAAGGGGCCGTCCGCGAAGGCGTCCACGAGGTAGATGGGCAGACTCACCCGACCATTACACCCCTCGGTCGGGCGCCTGCGCTGGTGGGAGCGGGTGGTTCACCAGCGTCGCCGCCTGACCGCCGATCGTGACCTTCAGCCGGCTCGGATCGGCGCAGCGAACGATCCAAGCGCCGCCCTCGTTCTGAGCGGCAGGCAAGGTGCGTCCGAGCGTTCCGTTCTCGACGGTCGGCTTGCCCGACGGCTTGCCGAGAAGCGAGAGGCGGTAGGTGAACGGCACAGGCCGGTAAGCGGGAAGGGGCTTCTGGAGGCTCGCTTCGACGAAGCCGGGGTCTGCAGAGGCGACCGCTCCGTAAGCGGCCTGGAGATCGCGGCGAGCTTCCTTCTGGCGCTGCTGGGCCGCGTCGAGAGCCTTCTGGGCGTCGGCTTGCTCTTGAGCGGCGTCCCGTGCCGCCGCATCGGCGCCTTCCGCCATCTTCTGAGCCACGAAGCCCTCCTTGACGAAGCCCCACTGTCGTTTCGCCTCGGCGGCGGTCTGGGCTGCGCGGGCGACCGCCGCCGTCAGGCGACGTCGCGCATCCTCGGCGCTCCGGGAGCGCTCGTCCTCAAGAAGCCGAACCACGGCGAGCGGGATCGTCGCCTTGGCGATCTTTTGGGAAGGCGCCGAAGGGATCGCCGGCGCGGAAGGCCGAGGCGCGGCGGGTTTGGGATCGATCGGAACGGTCTGGGTGGGCGGCGCCGGAGAAAGGGGTGAGATCGGAAGGGGCGTGAGGATCTGCCCCCGAAGGGAAGGCGGTGGGATCACGACGGCCTGCGACTCGGTCACAGCCATCAGGTAGGGCTCCACCAGCGCGACGACGGCGGTCGGTTGGGCTGGAACGCCCTTTGCGGAGGCTTCGACCTTCGGCGACTCTTTCGCGATGGGCGTCGTCGAACTCTCCGTCTTCGGCGCGGGCGCCGCACACCCCGTCGCGATCACGCCTACCGCCATCCACCATCTCAGCCTCACAAGCCCTTTCTACGTTGCCATCGTGCGGTTGGCTTCCTCGACCGCCAAAGGTCACGCGGCCCGGATGCCGTGCGACTCGATGGTGAGCCGACCCTCACGCTGGAGAGTACCGATCAGTCGTTTGAAGGACGACTTGCTCAGCCCGAACTCGCGACGGATCGTCTCGGGCGGGGTGGCGTCGTTAAAGGGGAGGAACCCGCCCGCGACGCGGAGCCGTTCCAGAAGGGCGGGAGCCTCGCCCATCGCCGCCTCGTAGCCGATCGGCGTCAGGGAGAGGGCGACGCGTCCGTCGTCGCGAACCTTTCGGGCGTAGGCGTCGAACGCCTGACCCAATGGGCGTGGCGTGGGAGACTCGTTGTCGAACAGCATGCCGAGGTAGCGGCCGTCGACCGCGCACATCACGCCGTGGTCGTGGCGCGCGTAGGGAAGGGCCCGGACCTTCTTTCCGGCGAGGTCGGGAGGGGCGAGGCTCAGATGGCGATCGAGGCGGGCCGATCCGTAAAGGCGCCCGCTCGCCGCGTCGAGGCCGACCCAGACGACTCGCGGCTCGCCCGGACGGATCGGGCCACGCTGCTCGGCCATCGGGACGAGCAGGTCTTTTTCCAGGCCCCAGTCCATGAACGCGCCGCCAGGGCCGCTGGAGACGCACCGCATGGCGGCGACCTCGCCCACTTCGGCCAAGGGCCGTTCGGTCGTCGCGACGGGCCGCTCCTCGCCATCGAGGTAGAGGAACACCTCGATCTCCGTCCCGGGCGGCGTGTCGCGGTTCACGTACTTGCGCGGCAGGAGCACGTCGTCCTTGCCGTCGGTGAGGAACAGTCCGACGGGGGTGGCCCGCGCGACGGTCAGGGTCTGGCGGCGTCCGATCTCCATAAGCTCCTATTGTGGCGTACCCCCCGTGGCCCTTCACGCGTCAAGAGCCTATGCGCGCCGCTTTCCTCTCCCTAGTGGCACTACTTTCGGCTTCCGCGTTCGCGCAGACGTCGCCGCGCCCCATCCGCATCCCGGTGCGGCACGCCGACCCCTGGGCGATCAAGGCGCTCATGGAAGGACGTCCCCTGGTTTCGCCCGAGGTCTCGACGATCCTGCTGCTCTCGGGACAGCCCGCGATGGCAGGGGCGGTCGCGGCGGCGTCGAACCTGCTGATGGGCGGCACGCTGTTCGTCAACCCGACGGACAACAGCCTCTGGTGGATTCCCGGGAAGGAGTAGAGTCTTGCGGTTGTGTGTCCCGAGTCGGGACCCTCTTCTGCGACCTCTTCAGGGTCGGCCATGATCGGACCTTCTTCCGAGGCCTTGCGGGGCTCTTCGACCCCCGGCTACCTTCTGGGATTCCTCTGGGATCGGACGACCGAGACCGGTACGGATGCATGAAGGATCCATAACGCACAGCCTAGTCGTCCGGTGAATCCTCCAAGCTCTCTACCTACGAAGGTCGGAAGCTACGTGCATATGACGGTGAGCAATGACCTCGCCATCACCTCTTTGGATACGGCTACTCATTCGCCGTCCTTCCAGGCGTCGTCTCGCGAGGCGAGCAGGTCTGGCTCGTGCGGATGGTGATCTCCCTCGGATCGAAGCTCGGCAGCGTCCAGCGCGACATGGAGAGTAGGCCGAGGCCGACCCCGGCACTTCTCACCGAAGACCTCGGCGCTGAGAGCCTTCTCGGCAACCTCCGCGTTGGAGCGCCGGTCAAACGGAACAGGCCCGGTTTGCCGGGTCGGGAGACACCATGAAGATCGCGACGACTCTCTGCGCCGCGCTGGCTGCGGCCGCGTTGGCAGGAGCCCAAACACCGCCGGGACACGACTCCCGCCATCACCCCAACCATCTTCCCCCAGGCATCGCCCGGAAGCAGGAAGAGGACGCACGGCGAAAGTCCGACGACGAGAAACGTCGGGCCGACGACGCCCGCAGGGCGCAGCAGTCCCGCGCGCACGGTCAACGCCGAGCGCAGGAAGATGCCAAGCGGCAGGAGGACGCCAAGCACCGAGAGGACGCCCGTCGACGGGTGGATGCCACGCGCCAAGAAGACGCCAAGCGACGGGAGGACGCCCGTCGACGGGTGGATGCCAAGCGCCAAGAAGACGCCAAGCGACGGGAGGATGCCAAGCGACGGGTGGATGCCAAGCGCCAAGAAGACGCCAAGCGCCAAGAAGACGCCAAGCGACGGGAGGATGCCAAGCGACGGGTGGATGCGAAGCGCCAGGAGGATGCCAAACACCGGGAGGACGCCCAGCGACGGGTGGACGTCAAGCGACGGGAGGACGCCCGTCGACGGGATGCGCAACGCAGGGCGCAGGAGGCGGCCCGCGCCGCTCAGGAGCGCGCTCGACAGGATCAGGTCCGAAAGGATCGGGCTCGCCAGGAGCAAGCGCGACGCGGACGCACGCCGTCGGGCCGACCAGCGACGGGCCCATGACGAGACTCGGTGCCGGGCCGACGAACAACGGCGCGTCGCGGACGGCCGTAGGGACTGGGACGACGCCTCACCGCGCCGATCTCGCACTCCGTCAGGCCGACGCGCACGCGGACGATAGCCCGGCACCGAGGCCGACGCCCGGCGCGTCGCGGAGGCACGCTCACGACGGGTGCAGGATGCGCTTGCGCTCCGGCGATGCGAGGACGCAGAGCGGGCGAGGAGAACGATGGTTCCGCTTCCGGCCGGGCGGCCCCCAAGCAATGCCCAAGGAATGCCTTAGTAACGTCAATAACATAAGAACAGAAGACCTCTAGAGCCGCTTCATGCAGGCTCGCCCACACGCACACCCACCCGCCGCCTGCCAGTCGCGCAGTCTACGCCAGCAGGTCACTCGCTGACTTCCAGTTCGGCGGGAACCTCGCGCCAGGGCCGCTCGGTGCGCAGTACGAAGAGGATCCCCTCTAGGCAGGCCCGGTCGTCGCCGAGGGGATGTACACCCTTGGGCCGCCTTGCGAGGCGGCGGCAAAGGCTCGAGCGTACGCCAGAGCGAATCGTCGACCTTAGCGTCGGTCACGGACGTTCCTATGCCTCAAAGCTCAGTTGTGAAACGACTCTAAGGCTTGAGGGCGGCTTTCGAGAAGTCCGGCGAGCCGTAAGTCGAGAGGGCGACGCTTCCGAGGCGGGGGGAGACGAGCCAGACTTTCGGTTGAGAGTAGAGCGGCAGGATCGGCACGTCGGCGGCGGCGATCCGCTCCGCGACCTCGTAGTCGGCCAGAAGGCCGGTGCGTTGGGCCTTCGCATCGGCGGCGTCGAACGCAGGACTGGCGTAGCCCGAGTAGTTCGTCGCGCTGTCCGATCGGAGAAGAACGCTCAGAACCGCCTGCGGATCGGGGTAAGGCGCACCCCAGCCGGAGAGGCCCATCGGGAGGCGCCCTTTCTGCACCTCATCGAGGAAGGCGAGGAGGGAGCGGGTGCGGACGGTGATGCCGAGCGTCGTCTTCAGGGAGGTCGGCACGAACTCGACGATGGGATTGAGTTTGTTCGCCTCGTTGAATCCGAACGTGAGCGGCGGGAGCCCCTTGCCGTCCGGGTACCCGGCCTCGGCGAGGAGCCTGCGAGCTCCGGCGGGATCGTAGGGCGGGAGCATCGCCGCGTCCGGGGCGAGGCCGGAAGGAAGGAAGCGGCCCGCGACATGGGCCTCGCCCCGGACCAACTCCTCGGCCAGCTTTTTCCTGTCGAGCGCCATGGCGATGGCGCGGCGGACGCGCACGTCCTTGAGGGCCGGGTACGCGGCGGGCTGGAAAAGCAGATAGACGAACTTTGTGGTCGGAAGAAGGACCGCCTGGGGCTTAAGATCCTTCGCGTCGAGGATCGTGCCTACGTCGCTGCTCGCGACCTGGAGGAGATCCACGTCGCCCGCGCGGAAGCGGTTGAGCAGGGAAGCGGGATCAGTGATCGGGACGACCTCGATCCGCTTGAGCGGGAGCGGTCCACGCCAGTGCGGATTAGGCTCAAGGACGGCGCGCTGGGAAGGACGGTACTCGGTCAGCCGGTAGGGACCGCTGCCGACCAAGTCTTCGGGCTTCACAATCGGCTTGTTCCTCAAGCGCGCCGGAAGGATGGCGACCTGGGGTGAGGAGAGCTTCGAGAGGATAGTGCGGCTCGGGCCCTTCAGGCGTATGACGACGGTCTTAGGGTCTTTCGCCTCGACGCTCCTCACATCGCCCAGGTAGACCGAGGTCTCCTGGGGCAGGAGTCTTTCGTCCACCGCGCGCTCAAGGCTGGCCTCGACGTCAGCGGCGGTGACAGGCGTGCCGTCGGAGAACGTCGCATCGCCGAGGATCAGGGTGAGGGTCGTGCCGTCGAGCTTCCAACTCGACGCGAGACCTTGCTCGACCTTGCCCTCGGGGTCGATCTTGATCAGGGTCTCGACCACTTCTCCCAGGACGCTCGCCGTGTTCTCCTCATTGGCCCGGATCGGGTCGAGGCTCTTGAGGTCGTTCCGGATGGCCCAGGTGACGGTCGGTGTCTCGGAGGCGGCCGCCTTCTGCGAGAAGCCGCCCCGCCCACAGGCGGTGAGGAGGGGAACGAAGAGGAGAACGCGCTTCAAGACGGTACGGTTTACCCGCTCCGAGGGGACCAGAGCGGTTACGCCGCTCGTCTCTCGCAGACGGCGCCGCCGGGCACGACCTTCAGCTCTGCGACCGGGGCGTCGCCCTCGAGCACGTTGAGGAGACCCGTGCCAAAAGCCTTGAGGAAGTCGCTCTGACGTCGCAGGGCAGCCTCCGTCGCGGCGATCGAGGTGAGGGTTTGCTCGCCCATCTCTGCGGTGTCCTCAACGATGCGGCGGGCGTTCTGGGCGAGGGCCTGCGTCCCTTCAGCATCGGCGGCTCCCCGGCGCGTGTCGTCCGCGAGTCGGTGGATTCCCGCTGCGACGGTGCGACCGACGCTCACCGCCTGAGCGGCGTTGGCGTCGTTGACCTGGGCGAGGGAAAGGATCCTTTCCGCCTGGGTCTGGGCGTCGGCGGCGGCCTCGTCGATCGTGTCGGCCGCTCCGGCCACCCCTTGGAACGCCGCGCGGACCTCGTCCACCGCCGTCGTCACGGCGGCGAAGGCGGCTTCGGCGGTGCGTCCAAGACCCGCGTGGCCTTCATCCCCACGCATCGCCGTCACCACGAGCGCGATCTGAGCGGTCATGTCCGTCACCACGCCCTCGATCATCTGGGTCGCGTCGGCGGAGCGCTCCGCGAGTTTGCGCACCTCGTTCGCCACGACCGCAAAGCCGCGCCCCTGTTCGCCCGCCCGGGCCGCCTCGATGGCGGCGTTGAGAGCGAGAAGGTTCGTCTGATCGGCGATGCCGCCGATGGTCTCGAGGAACGCGGAGACGTCGCGGGTGCGCTCACCGAGAGCGTCGACCTTCTCCGCGGCGTCGCCCACGCTTTTCGAAAGGGTCTCGGACTGGGTCGCCGCGTCGTGCGAGGCCGCGAGGGCGCGCCCGTCGGCGGTCCGGAGGGCCGCACGCACCGATCCGATGGCTTCGCGCGTTCGGTTCGCGGCAAGGGTGGTGGTCTCGGCGGCGGCGGTCTGGACGCGCCCGTTCCGGCTCATGCTCTCGACCCCTTCGACCAGATGCTCCAGGGCTTCGATGAGGGCCGACGCCTGGGAGGCGGTCAGTTCGAGTTCCTGAGCGACGCGCCGCACCTCGTCGGAGACGTTCGCCATCTGCGCCGCCGCCCGCTGGGAACTCGCGTTCTGAGCGCCCGCGTTGAGTTGGCTTTCCTCGAAGTGGGACTGTGCCTCCACGCCCGCCCTCTCGGTTTTCTCGAGGCGGCGGAGAAGCCGTTCGAGAATGTAGCGGAGGGTCTGTTCCGGCAGCGGCTTGCCAAGCTCGACGCCTTCCTGCTCGCCGTCGTCGCGGAGGGCGATGCCGAAGCGCGACATGTCGATCGACCGTTCCCGATCGCGGCTCCCCTCGCGGGCGAGGGGAATGAGGATGCCCGTCTCGAACGCCACGAACCCGAGGTGGATGGCGGTCAGAACGAGGGGGTCCGTCCCTTTCGCATGGAGGAACACGGGGCTTCCCATCGCCGCGAGGGCCACGAAGCCCAGGTGATGGAGGACGGCGGTCGCCGCTCCGGCCAGCATGACGCGGAAGTCCCGGTAGACCAGGAGGAAGGCGAGGGCGCAGAAGGCGTGGAAGTGCATCTCCGCGAGGCCGTGCGTCTGATGGACGAAGAGGCCGGAGAAGACGAGCAGAGCGGATCCGACCGCCATGTGGGTCCCGAGTGCATACGGGGCTCGCCGCACGAGCCACGCGGGAACGAGGAACGCGGGAAGTCCGACGAGGAGGGCCTCGGCGAAGGTACCGTGCCAGAACGCGAGCCCGACGGCGACCAGCGCGTGGGCGCCGAGCAGACGGACCAGGAGCGCGTTCGCGCGCTCCTGATAGAGTTCGAGCGTGAGGCGGACGGTGGTCCGTCGTGCGATCCCCGAGAGCATACGGGAGTGTCGGTCGCTCTGTCGTCGAAACTTACACCCCGGCGCGATTTACGCGCCGGAATCTGACCCTACAAGTCAGGACCCGTAGGCGAGTTCGACGACCTTCTTCGCGGCTTCCTGAACGGTGGCGGCGGGAATGATCTTGCTGCCTTGGAGGAGCTTGCGTCCCTCTTCGACGGCGGTGCCTTCGATGCGGGCGACGACCGGGATGTTCACCTCGATCTCTTCGAACGCCTTGAGGACGCCCATCGCCACCTGGTCGACGCGCGTGATGCCGCCGAAGATGTTGAGGAGCAGGCCCTTGACGTTCTTGTCCATGAGGATCAGCTCGACGCAGCTCTTGACCCGCTCCGCCTGGGCGCCGCCACCGACGTCCAGGAAGTTCGCCGGGCGGCCGCCGGCGGCATTGATCTCGTCCAGGGACTGCATGACGAGACCCGCGCCGTTGCCCATGATGCCGATGTCGCCGCCCAGGCTGACGTAAGCGATACCGCGCCGAGCGGCCTCGGCCTCGATGGGATCTTCAGCGGAGTCGGCGCTCGTCGCGGCGTAATCCTTGTGCCGGAAGAGGGCGTTGTCGTCGATGGAAACCTTCGCGTCGGCGGCGATGAGCTTTCCATCGGGCGTGAGGGCGCAGGGGTTGATCTCGATCATCTCCGCGTCGTTCTCGACGTAGGCCTTTACGAGGCCTTTGATCATCGCGATCATCTGGTTCTGCGCCTCCTTCGGGATGTTCGCGTCTTTGACCGCCTTTCGGAGCTCGTAGTCGGTGACGCCGAACGCCGGATCGATGGGGAGCTTGACGATGGCGTCGGGATTCGTCTCGGCGACGTCCTCGATCTCCATGCCGCCCTCGGCGGAGAGCATCACGATGTTCTTCTGAAGGTTCCGGTCGAGCAGGACGGCGACGTAGAACTCCTTCGCGATGTCCACCGTGTTGACCACGAGGATCTTCTCCACGACCATGCCAGCGGGGTTCTGGTTCGAGACGAGCTTCTTGCCGATCAGTTCCTTGGCGAAGTCGCCCGCCTCGTCGGCGTTGGTGAACAGCTTGACGCCGCCCGCCTTGCCGCGTCCGCCCATGAGGACCTGGGCCTTCACGACGACGTTCCCGCCGAGGCGTTCGGCGATGGCGCGCGCCTCCGCAGGGTCGGACGTGACCTCGCCGGCGGCGACGGGGACGCCGTACTTGGCGAGAAGGTCCTTGGACTGGTACTCGTGGAGCTTCATTGGAGCAAGGGTACCAGGGGGCGGAGCCGTTCGGTCTTTTGGGTGGGAGGGGCACACGCGCAAATCCCGGTACGCCCTACGGGAACTCCCGTCCGGCGCCGATTGTCAGGGAAGGACCTACTCCGAGAGGGAGTTTTCGCATGGCGACCCAGACCCTTGATTCCCAACCGATTTCGCGTCAGAATGGTAGACGTACGACTACCATGAAACGCGCCACGACCCCCACCCGAAAGGTCGCCCCGAAAGAGACCTCGGTCCTTGAGCTGTACATCTGCCGAAGCGGCCCTCGTCGCGGCGACGCCCAGCTAGAGGCGGCTTTCCGCACCCGCCCTGAGGCGGTCGCGTTCCTCGTCAACGTCCACGGACTTGCTACGGACGAGCAGAAGGCTCTCGCTCGCGAAGGCAAGCTCGCTCTAAACCCGCGTTGGCACGGCAGCGAAATCTGCGCGATCCGTGCCGTTCGGATGCCGCCGCCCGACGCCGCGAGGGCGCTGAGCGGCGAGCTGTACCTTTAAGGCGTACCGCCCTCCCGCTCGGAGCGCGGGGGTGTCGCTCGAAAGCCTAACGCAAACCGTCGTTAAAGTCGCATCTTTCGCTCTCCTCGATCCGTAGCAATCTCGATGCGAAAGTTCGCTTGGTTTATGGTTGGGAGTGGAGTCGCTCTCGCATGGGGGTGCGGCGGTGGGGGCGGCTCGAACGGTTCAGCCCGGACGGCCTGCGCGAAGAACCTTCTGCGGTTGAACCGGTCTCTGCTCACCTACGCGGCCGACAGCGACGACGTCCTGCCCCGCGAGGACTGGAACGACGCCCTCACGCCTTACCTGCCGAACGCGCAGACCGGCGTCGCGGCGGTCCTCCGGTGTCCTTCGGTCCCTCCGGGCGGCGATGTCGGCTACGCTTTCAACGCGGCGCTCGTCGGGACCCAGCTCAACTCGGTCGAGAGTCCCGACGGGACGCCCACCCTTTTCGATACGGCCGGCCTCGCCCCCAACGTCGTCGCCGCCTACCCACCCCCGTCGCCTTCCGGGCGGCACGGGGGCGACTGCGTGGTCTACCTTTCGGGACGGGCCATGCCGGACGTGGACCCTGACGTGCCGACTCCCGCGACCGTGCGCGAGCGGTGCCTTAGCAACCTGAAGGCGATCGGAGCGGCGAGTGCGCTCTACGCGAGCGACAACGACGATCGGATGCCGGTGGAGCGGTGGACGGACGCGTACACGCCGTACGTGGCGGAGTCCGACCGTTTCCGTTGTCCGGCGGTGGCGGTCGGGAGCTACGGCTACGCGTTCGATCCGTCCCTGCTGGGGGTCAATGTGACAACGGTCTCGAATCCGGCGGGCACGCCTTTGGTCTTCGACGCCTCGATCCTGACGCGCAACGCTCTGAGCGCCTACGGGAGCAACGTCGCGAACCGGCACGAGGGTCCGAACGCGCTCTACCTCGACGGCCATGCGACCTCGGTCGGGCCGTAACCGGAGGAGCTTGCGAGACGTTTACCCTCCATGATCGTTCCCGTTGGCTATTACACTCTTGCCGAACTCGGCACACTTCTGGAGGGGCAGGGTGTGCCGATCCGGGTTTCGGCGCGTTGCGAGCGGGACGTGTACGCGATCCGGGCCGCAGACGTGAGATGGAACGACCTTCGGGCCGCTCTCGTCGCGGACGGGCGGCTCACGATCTCGAGCGATGGGCAGACTTGGAGCATCGCCCTCAACGTGGCGAATCGAGACGCCGAACGGTCTGAACTCGCGCGCTATGTCGAAGCGGTGCGAGGCGGACTTCACGCGGTCTACGAACCGGCGCGGCGGAGGGCGCTCGAACTTTGGGATCTCGACGAGCCGAAGCGCAGCGCCGAACTCCAGGCGGACCTCGAATCGCTGGGGGCCGATGCCGCCCATCGAAGGCCGACGGACGTCGCCCGCCTCGGACTCGTGAGCCAAGCGCTCACCGACCATCGGTTCGGCGACTATGGGGCGATGAGCTTTCCCGCTTTCCTCACCGCACCCGGGCGCGCGCTGGATCGCGCCTGGATCTCGAGCTTCATGGATGCCGCGCCCCTCATCGTGCCGGGCGGCGACTTCCGAAAGCATCCGATCATCATGTCCATGGTCGCGGCGGAGGGTGAAGAGGCGGCCATCGTGCGGTTCCGGTCTTTCTTCCAAGGCGGCAAGCTCGTTTGGGACCCCCTGACCTTGACCACGGGTTATCGTTCACCCATTTGGATTCCCGACTTCGCCAAGTTCCTCGATCAAATCGATAGCGGCGACGCCGTTACGGCGCTTACGCCGCGCTCGTTCCGGCTCGATCCGCCCAAGACGCCGTCCCTCAGACCGGTCGACGAAGCTTTCTCGAACGAGGTGATCGTCCCAGATCGCCCGATGGTGGCCAGCGAAGCGATGCTTCGGTGGGCGGAGAGCGACGGGAAGAACCTCGTCGCCTACGTCTCCTCGTTCGGCGATCTTCCTCTGAAGGCGAGCGCCTCCCGCTCGTTCGCTTCGATCGTCCGGGCGACCGATTCCGACGGCCTGGACGCGGCTTGGATCGAGACGGCGATCCTTGAGTGGACCGGGTTGTCCGGGACGTATCGGGAGAACCGGTCGCAACGACGGCCGACGATCGTCGCGGACCATCGCCTCACCGTGTCGAAGGTGGGCGATTTCGCGGTCGTTCGAACGGAAGCTCGACCACTCGACGGCCTTGTCCCGCCGAATCTGGCTCTGCCCACTTCCTGGGCCAACCTTCGTCTCAAGGACGAGCGGCCCACCCTCCTCGCTCTCGTCCGCTTGGTGTCTCGGCTTCGGCCGCGGGAGTGGAAAGGCGGCCTGTTCCCCCTGGGCGAACTCGAATGGACGAACCCCATCTCGTTCTATCCGTTCTCCGCGATGTTGGCGAACGATCCCCAACTGCTTGCCGAGGTCGGCGCGCTCGGAGAAGGCAAGACCCTGACCCGCCCCCTCTCGGCGCTGAAATCCGCCGCAAGGCTCCGGGAGGCGATCGTCGCGGCGGCTTCTTTCAACGACGCGGTCACCGACCAGCGCCTCGATCCCATCGTCGTTCCTTTCGCCCTCAAGACCGCGTCCAACGCTCTGGAGATCGACGTCGTGCGTCAAGACGGTCGGCTGACGTTCGCGCTCGTGGCTCCCAAGCGTGCCCAGGACGGCATGCGAAAGACACTGTGGTCTTCTTGGGTGCGGCTTTGAAAGAACAAGGCTATAAGGGGGTATACTCTCCTTCTTGCCGCAAGGCTCCCTGCCCCGCATGAGTGGGGTCGTAAGACCAGAGGGAAACACCGAGAACCGCATGGCTACCAAGAAATACGAAGCTCTTTACATCGTCCGCCCCGACCTTTCCGACGCCGACGTGCAGAAGATCGCCGACCGTTACAAGGGCGTGGTCGAGACGAACGGCGGAACCGTCGAGACGGCCGCCAAGTGGGGCGACAAGCGCAAGCTCGCCTACGAGATCGGCGGCCTGAAGGAAGGCAACTACATCATCATGCACTTCGAGGCCGGGCCCAAGGTGCCTGCCGAGCTGAACCGCCTTCTCGGGATCACGGACGACGTGGTGCGCCATCGCATCTACATCCGCGACCACATCGAAGAGGCCGCGACCGCCGCCGCCGAGTAAAGCCATGAGCCTCAACCGCGTGACCCTCATCGGCCGCATGGTGCGGGACCCCGAGCTGCGCACCACCAACACCGGCAAGAACGTCGTCGAGTTCTCCATCGCGGTGGACAAGCGGATCAAGCCCCAGGACCCGAACCAGCCGACCGCCGACTTCTTCCGCTGCAAGGCGTGGAACCAGCAGGCCGACTTCGTCAGCAACTACGGCGGCAAGGGTCGCCTGTGCGCCGTGGACGGTCGTCTGGAGACGCGCAAGTACGTCGACAAGGACGGCAACAACCGTGAGATCGTCGAGGTCGTCGCGGACAACGTCCAGCTTCTCGACCGGCCTCGCGACGGCGAGGGCGGCGGCCCCTCGGAGTCGGGCGGCGGCTACGGTTCGGGCGGCAGCCAAGGCGGCGGAAGCCAGGGCGGCGGCACCTCGGGCGGTGGGGGAGGCTACGGCGCGCCGCGTCCGGCGGCCCAGCCCGCCCGTCCGGCGCCGGCGGCGGACGAGTACGATCCCTTTGCGGACGAGTAAACCCTTCGCTCGGGAAAACGAACAGGGGACGCGCTTCCGGCGCGTCCCCTGTTCGTTTTCCCCACCCGTCTAGCCTTGTCCGTATCGGTTGTGGTAGCGGTCGTACCACTTCTCGGCTTCTTCCGCCGGGATCGCCTGGGGGGTGCCGATCTGCATCGCGAGCCAGACCGTCTTCGCCACGTCCTCCGTCATCACCGCCGCCTTGAGCGCGCCCTTGGGGGAGGCGCCCCAGGCGAAGACGCCGTGATTGCCCAGGAGCATCGAGGGCGCACGATTCTTGTGCCTTAGAATCGCCTGACCGATGTTCTCCCCTTCGTTGTCCGTGTAGGGCATGCAAGGGATCTCCGCGCCGAACTCGTCCGCGATGGCGGTGAGGACGAGCGGGATGGGGCGGTTAACCGCCGCGAAGGCGGTCGCGTAGTTGCTGTGGGTGTGGATCACGCCGCGCACCTCGGGCATGTTCCGATAGAGGAACAGGTGGTGGGGAAGGTCCACGCTCGGGCGCGAACCCTGCGTGATCACCTCGCCCGTCGAGACCCGCACCGCACAAAGGTTGTCGGGCGTGATGGCCTCGTAGTCCATGCCGCTCGGCTTGATGAACAGCAGATCGGCCTCGGGGTCGTAGCCGCTGGCGTTTCCCGAGTGCATGGTGACGAGACCGGCCTTCGGGAGCATCCAGTTGGCCTTGGCGACCTCTTCGCGGAGCAGGGTGAGTCGAGGGGATTCCATCTTAGGCTCTCGCTTCCTCGCGGATCGCGATCAGGTCCTTCATCACGTTCGCCAGCGTGCCGGACCATTCGGCCGTTCCGAAGGCGTCGTGAAGCTGTCGATAGACGGCGTAGAGCCGCTTGTAGACGGCCACGTTCTCAGGGATGGGTTCGTAGACGCGGTCCTTGACACCCGTCATCTTGACCTGGGCCTCCTCGGCGGTGGCGTAGGCCCCGCCGACCACGGCCCCGAAGATCGCGGAGCCCAGGGCGCAGGTTTGAGCGGAGCGGGAGACCTTCATCGGGCGGTCGCAGACGTCGGCGTAGATCTGCATGACGAACGCGCTCTTCTCCGCGATCCCGCCGCAGTTCACGACCTCCTTCACGCTCACGCCGTACTCCTCGAAACGGTTGATGATCGTGAGGGCGCCGAAGGCGGTCGCCTCGACGACAGCGCGGTACATCTCGGCGGGGGTGGTGTGGAGCGTCTGGCCGATCAGGAGGCCGGTGAGCTGAGCGTCCACGAGGACAGTTCGGTTGCCGTTGTTCCAGTCGAGGGCGACGAGGCCGGACTCGCCCGGTTTGAGCTTGAGGCCGTCCTCGGTGAGTTCGCCGTGCGAGCGCCCCGTCAGTTTGACGACCCAGTTGAAGAGGTCGCCCACGGCGCTCTGGCCTGCTTCCAGGCCCCAGCAGTCGGGGAGGACGGAGCCCTTGACGATGCCGCACAGGCCTGGTACGTCGGCCAGCGGCTCCTCCAAGGGGTGAGCCATGCAGTCGCAGGTGCTGGTGCCCATGATCTTGACGAGCGTGCCCGGCTTGGCGCCCGAGGCGACGGCCCCGAAATGGGCGTCGAACGCGCCGACCGCGACCGGCGTCCCTTCCTTGAGTCCCGTCTTCGCCGCCGTCTCGGCGGAGATCCCGCCCGCGACCTTGTCGCTGGTCAGGGTCTCCGAGTAGAGGCGACCGCGAAGGTCGGCGAGGCGAGGATCGAGCGAGGCGAGGAACTCCTCGGAAGGAAGTCCGCCCCATTCGTCCGCGAACATCGCCTTGTGGCCGGCCGCGCACCGCGAGCGCGCCATGGCGTGCGGGTCTTTGTTGCCCGTGATCTGCGCCGGAATCCAGTCGCAGTACTCGGCCCAGGAGTAGGCGGCCTCGAAGATCTTCGGCGCGGTGCGGGCACAGTGGAGGATCTTGGACCAGAACCACTCGCTGGAGTAGCGTCCGCCGCACTTAGCGAGGTAGGCGGTCGCGAGGGGGCTGTCGGTGATCTCCTGCGCCTCCTTGTAGCTCGTGTGGTCCTTCCAGAGCCAGCAGTAGGCGGCAAGGTCGTCCTCGAATTCCGGGCGGGAGGCGAGCGAGTTTCCTTCGCGGTCGATCGGCATCGGGCTCGATCCCGTAGTGTCGATCCCAAGGCCGATGACATCGGCAGGATCGACGCCCTGCAGCACCTCTTTCACGGTCGTGTAGAAGCCGTCGAGGTAGTCCTGCGGGTTCTGGCGCGCGAGGTTCGGATCTCGCCGGTCGAGCAGGATGCCCGCTTCGCCCGACGGGTAGTCGTAGACGCTGGAGGCCAGTTCCGCCCCCGTCCCCACGTCAACGAGGAGGGCGCGGACGCTATTGGTGCCGTAATCGAGGCCGAGGGTCAGTTTAGGCATGGAAGGCTCGTCTTTGATGTTCTATGGTTATCGCGAAAATGGAATATGGGGTAGCGTCGCCGATCGCGACGCTACTCCGATCAGGCCAAGAGCTAGCCGCGTCCGAGACCGGCGAGGTGCCAGTAGGCGTCGTTCCAGCGCAGCTCTTTCTTGAGCTCTTCGACTTCCGTTTTGGCGTCGATCACGACGAGCTCGATGCCCGCGATCTCCGCGAAATCCCTCAGGTGCTCGGTCGTCACGCTGTAGCTGTAGCCCGTGTGGTGGGCACCGCCGGCAAGGATCCAAGCGGCGAGGCCGGTCTTGAAGTCGGGCTTCGTCTCCCAGAGCGCGCGAGCCACGGGAAGGTTCGGCATCGGCGGGACGTCGACCGCCTCGACCTCGTTGACGATCAGTCGGAAGCGGGTTCCGAGGTCGACCAGGGAGGCGTTCAACGCGGGCCCAGCGGGGGCGTCGAAGACGAGGCGGGCGGGGGCGGCCTTGCCGCCGATGCCGAGGGGGTGGACTTCCAGCCGGGGCTTGTCCTTGGCGATGGTGGGGCAGACTTCCAGCATGTGCGAGCCGAGCACCTGGGAGCGGGCCGGATCCATGTGGTAGGTGTAGTCCTCCATAAACGAGGTGCCCCCTTCGAGGCCGTCGCCGACGACCTTCATGAAGCGCACGAAGGCGGCGGTCTTCCAGTCGCCCTCGGCGCCGAAGCCGTAGCCGTCGGCCATGAGCCGCTGGCAGGCGAGCCCAGGGAGCTGAGCGATGCCGTGCAGGTCTTCGAAGGTCGTGGTGAAGGCCTTGAAGCCGCCGTCTTCCAAGAAGCGGCGCAGACCGAGCTCGAGCCGGGCGGCGTCGCGCACCGACCCTTCGTCGGGATTCTTCGAGAACTCGTACTCCGTGCGGTAGGTCTCGACCAACGCGTCGACGTCCGCGTCGGCCACCGCGTTCACGACCGCGACGAGGTCGCCCACGCCGTAGCCGTTCGTGGAGAAGCCCAGCTTCATCTCGGCGGCGACCTTGTCGCCGTCGGTGACGGAGACGAAGCGCATGTTGTCGCCGAAGCGGCAGACGCGCAGGTCCTGAAGGTCGGCCCAGGCGCGGGCGACGCGGGCCCAGGCTTCGAGCCGGGCGAGCGCCTCAGGGTCGGACCAATGGCCGACGACGACCTTGCGCGGAAGGCGCAGCCGCGTGTGGAGGTGGCCCGCCTCGCGGTCGCCGTGGGCGGCCTGGTTCAGGTTCATGAAGTCCATGTCGATGGACTCCCAGGGCAGGTCGCGGTTGTACTGGGTGTGGAAGTGGCAGACGGGCTTCGTCAAGGTGGAGAGGCCACCGATCCACATCTTCGCGGGAGAGAAGGTGTGGTTCCAGAGAATGAGGCCTGCGCACTTCGGATCGGAGGCGGCCTCCTGGCAGAGGGCACGGATCTCCTCCGGACGGGTCATCAGGGGCTTAGCGACGACCCGCACGGGCAGGGCGGCGTCTAGGGCCGCCGCGATCTCCTGCGAGTGCGCGGCGACCTCCTGAAGCGGGCCTTCACCGTAGAGGTGCTGACTTCCGGTGACGAACCAGATCTCGACGTCGGGCAGGTTGTTCATCTATTGGTACGCCCTCTTGTTCAGGACGCGGTCGGCAAGGACGCCGATCAGGATCACCGTGCCAACGACGGCAAGGTTGAGGGAACTCGGAATACCGAGGATGTTGACGAGATTCTGGAGAACCTGGAGCAGGACCGTACCGAGGAGCACCCCGATCACGGAACCTTCGCCGCCCCGAAGCGAACAACCGCCCAGAACCGCCGCCGCGATGGCGTACAACTCGTAGGAGTTGCCGTGCGAGGAGGGGGAGATGGACTCGGTGTAGAAGGCGAGCATGATCGCGCCGAGACCCGTCATGAGCGCCGTCACGACGTACGCGCTCCCGATGATCCGCTTGGTCTCGATGCCAGAGTAGCGCGCGGCCTCTTCGTTCCGGCCTACCGCAAGCAGGTATCGACCGTAAACGGAGCGATGAAGGACGACCCAGAAGATCGCGGCCATCAGGAGCAGGATCCAGAACTGGATCGGCATGCCGAGGGGCGTGGTCTTCAGGAGATCCATGAAGCCCTTGAAGCTGGCGTTGTCCGAGAAACCTTTGGTCTGGTCTTGCGCGACGTACTGGGCCATGCCCCGGTAGATAAGAAGGCCGCAGAGGGTGACGATAAAGGGTTGAAGCTTGATCTTCGTGATCAGGAATCCGTGGAGCAGCCCGAAGATGGCCGAGACGCCCATCATGGCCCCGATCGCAAGGACGGGCGGCCATTTCTTCTCGGTCAGCCAAATCGCGAGCACCACGGCAAGGATCGCGTTCATCGAACCGATCGAGAGGTCGATGCCTCCGGTGATGATGACGACGGACACCCCAAGGCTGAAGATGCCGTAGATGCCGACCAGCCGCGCGATGTTGACAAGATTGTCGTGGCTGAGGAAGTTGCCGTTCGTCTTCGACTGGGCGAACACGCTCAGGACGACCAGCAGAAGCAGGATGCCAAGTTCGCGGGCGCTGCGGCTGAAGATCGCGGCCACCGGATTCGGCGAAGCGGGGGCGACGGCCTCAGCCATTCGCCACCGCCAACCGCATCACGGCTTCCTCCGACGCTTCGTCGCAATTGAGGATGCCGGTGAGGCGACCCTCCCGCATGACCATGATCCGGTCGCTCAGACCCAATACCTCTTCCATATCGCTACTAATCATCAAAATGGCCGTTCCTGCCTCGGCCAGGCCGCGCATCAGCGCATAGATCTCGGAGCGCGCGCCGATGTCGATTCCGCGCGTGGGCTCGTCGAAGATAAGAACCTTGGGCTCCAGAGAGAGCCACTTGGCGAGAACGACCTTCTGCTGGTTGCCGCCGCTCAGACCCCGCACCAGAGACTCGACGTTCGGGGCTTTGATGCGAAGCCGCTCCCGCATCGACTGCGAGATGGCGTTCTCCTTGGGGCGGCTGATCAGGCCGACGTTGGAGTACCGGTCCATCGCGGGAAGGGTGATGTTCTCCCGGACCGTCATCGTGGTGAGGACGCCCTCGTGCCGCCGGTCTTCCGGCGCCAGATAGAGCCCTCGCCCGATCGCGGAGGCCGGGGATCCGGCGGTGACGGTCGCCCCGTCCAGCGTCACCTCGCCCGCGACGCGGGGGTGGACGCCGAAAACCGACTGGGCCACTTCGGTCCGTCCGGCGCCGACGAGCCCCGCGACGCCGACGATCTCTCCCTTCCCGACCTCGAAGTCGATCTCGTACTGGGGGAACCGCTTGGTGCGCAGACCGCGAACCACGAGCCGGGGTTCGCGCGGCTCGTAGGAGCGGGCGACCTCGCGGGCGACGTCGCGCCCGACCATGAGACGCACCATGTTCTCCGTGGTCAGCTCCTCTTGCGAGAGCGCGCCCGCGTTCCGACCGTCGCGGAACACGACCGCTCGGTCGGCGCAGATCTTCACCTCGTCGAGCCGGTGGGACACATAGACGATGCCGACGCCCTTCGACCTTAGATCGGCGATGACGTTCAGGAGGCTGGCCGTCTCACCCGCCGTCAGCGAGGAGGTGGGCTCGTCCATGATCAGGTACTTCGCGTCGAGCGAGAGGGCTTTCGCGATCTCGACGAGCTGCTGCTGGGCGATGGACAGGTCGCGCAGGGGCGCGTCCGGGGGAACGTCGAGACCGAGAGGCAGCAGATAGCGGCGCGTCAGCTCCGCCATCTTGCGCCGCTCGATGATGCCGAAGCGTCGAGGCTCGCGGCCAAGGAACACGTTCCCGGCCACGTCCAGGTTGTCCAGGTTGTTGAGTTCCTGGTGGATGACGCCGATGCCGAGCTTCGTCGCTTCGGCGGCGTTGGCGATGCGGACGGGCTTGCCGTCCAGCAGGATTTCGCCCTCGTCGGGCTGCTGGAGCCCCCCAAGGGTCTTGATCATGGTGGACTTGCCCGCGCCGTTCTCGCCCAGGAGTGCGACGACCTCGCCCGGGCCGACCGAGAAGTCGACCCCGCCGAGCGCCACGACACCGGGGTACCGCTTAACGATTCCGCGCGCTTCGAGCACTACTCGCCCTTGCGCTTCTTCTCGAGATCGGCCGAGAACGCGTCGATGTCGTCCTTGTGAAGGATCTTCGTGTCGACGATGTCGAGCCCGGTCGTCGGGAAGGCCGACTTGTCGCCGCGCAGGTACTTCGCCATCTTCTGGACGCCCTGGTAGCCGAACTCGTACGGCTGCTGGACGATAGTGGCGTCGATCGCGCCGGACTTCACGCCCGCGAGGGTGTTGGCCTCCTCGTCGAAGCAGAGGATCTTGACCTTGCCGACTTTGTTCGCGTCCTGGACGGCGCTGAGGATCGCGGGGCCGTTGTAGCTCCAGATCCCAATGAGGGCGGCTACGTCGGGGTTCTTGACGAGCATGTCCGCCGCGTTCCGCTTGGCGGCGGCGTGGTCGGCGGCGTCCGTGCGCTTGTCGATGATGGTGACGTTCGAGCCCTTAAGAGCCTCTTCGATGCCACCGATGCGGTCGACGGCGTTCTGCGCGTCGAGGTTGCCCACGAAGATCACGATCTTGCCGCCGTTCGGCAGCGACTTCTTGATCTCCTCGCCCAGCTTCACGCCGGCGGCGCGGTTGTCGGTGCCGATGTAGGCGGTGCGCTTGCTCTGCGGGGCGTCGCTGTCCTGGCAGATCACGAGCGTCTTGGCGGCGGCCGCGTCCAGCATCTCCGTCTGGTTCTTCGCGTCGGCAGGCGAGATGGCGATGCCGTCGACGCCCTTGGTGAGCTCGTTCTCAACGATCGTCTTCTGGTCGCCGGCCTCCGGCGGCTTCGGAAGCTGGAAGTCGACCTCTAGGTTCGGGTCCTCCTTGTCCGCCTTCTCCACGCCGGCGCGGACGATGGTCCAGTAGTCGGACGCGTTGTTCGTCACGAAGGCGAGCTTGAGCTTCTTGTCGCCGCCGGAGGCCGTGCCGCCCGCGTTCGCCGTCGAACCGGTCGTGCCGCCCTCGGCGGTTTTGGAGGCGTCGCCGCTGCCGCAGCCGACGAGAGCGAGACCAACAGTCGCCATAGCGGCGAAGAAGCTGAGATTAAGGTTGGACTTCATTGGTTTGACCACACCGGTGGGTGCCGCCCGGACCGCCAGGAGTTCAGGCGGTCCTTCGACGTTGAAGCATTACCTTACCGGATCGGGAGCCGAAGCACGGTCACCGATCGCGGCGCGAACGTGTAGGATGTTCCGGAGAAGGTCGACGCGACGGGCGCGATGGCCGTCGGCGCGGCGAACGAGTTCTCCGCCATGAGGTCGGGACCGGTCAGGACGATCGCCTTGCCGCCTAGGGCGACCTTCCCACCCGCGACGTCGAGGGTCGCGGCGCGCGCCTCGCCCGAGCCGTTTACGACCTTGATGACCAGCTCTTTGGCCTTCTCGTCGACGCCCGCCACGGCGGCGAGATCGGGCGCGCCGGTCTCGGTGAGCGTCTGGACGAGCTTGCCGTCCAGGTAGCCCCGGGTGACGGCGCCTTGGCGCTCGATCCGCACGTCGTACCAGCGGTTTGTCTCGATCTTAACGGGAAGGGAGCGACCGACCACCCCGCCGTTGCGCTGGAACGCGGTCTCCTGGTTACTCCAGCCGCCGACGTTCCACTGGAGGCCGCCCGTCTCCTTCTGGTCGAGCATAACGATGAAGCCCTCTTGGCCTTCTCGCTTGCGGGCCTTGAGGCTCAGGGTGTAGTCGCCCTCAGGAGCGACGGCTCCCTTAAGGAGCACCGTCCGGTCGGTGTCCAGCGTGGACTGGGCGATCGTGCCGTCTGAGCCCACCTTCCAATCGCCCCGCGCGCGCTCCAGGCCCGCCGGACCGATGCCTCGGCTGGAGTAGACGACACGGTCGTTGGCGGTGAGGGTAATGTCCCGGAACTCGGTCCTCGTGCTCCAGGTCATGAGGCCGATCCCTCCGCCGGGCTTCGGCGCTTCGCCCATGGTCGCCGGGTAGCCGATCTCGACGTTGCGCGTGGGGCGGTTGTTGGCGAACATCGCCTGGACGTGGTAGCTCGGCGTCCCGTAGGCCTGATCCGTGTCGAACACGATGGCGTTGGGGTTCCACTGGCGGTTGTAGACGTTGACGAAGAGGGGAGCGTAGGACGACATCGTCACGACGTCGGCGTTGCGCTCCATGCCCGCCATGAACGCGGCTTCGCCAAGGGCGGCGTCGAGGTTGCCGGTGCCGGAGCCTTTCGTGACCGCGTACTCGCCGACGTAGATCCGGGGGCCGCTCCGGTCGTAGGCGTCGTAGCGGTTGGCGTTCTGCCAGAACCACGCGGGACTCTCGTAGTAGTGCTCGTCCACGACCTCCAACGGCTGGTTCGGGAGGGGCTGGTTAGCGATGGTGACGATGTTCGGGTACTTCGCCTTGATGGCGTCGTAGATCAACCGGTAGCGCGGCGCGTAGGCCTCGTTCCCGCCGTGGAACCAGCCGCCGTTCTCGTTGCCGATCTCGACGTACTTGAGGCCGAAGGGCGCGGGATGGCCGTTCTTCGCCCGTTCGGCTCCCCACTTCGAGGTCGTCGGTCCATTGGCGTATTCGATGGCGTCGAGGGCGTCCTGAACCCAGGCGTCCATCTCGGCCATCGGCGCGACCTGACGGTGGTTGATGCCCGCGTTCACGACATAGAGCGGGGCGGACCCGAGGTCCTCGCACCACTGGAGGTACTCGTGGTAGCCCAGTCCGAACGTGTTCGGGTAGCCCCACATCGAGTGGGCCAGGCCCTTGCGAGCGTCGACGGGACCGATGCTGTCCTTCCAGTGGAACGCGTCCTCGAAGCGATCGCCTCCCTCGACGTAGCAGCCGCCGGGAAAGCGGACGAAGGAGGGGCTCATGGCGTCGACCTTCTCCGCGAGATCCGCACGCATGCCGTTCTTGCGACCTTTCCAGAGCTTGTCGGGCATCAGCGAGACGTAGGCCACGGATACCGGCCCGTCGAGGGCGGAGACGACGAGGCGCACGTTCGGCGCGGTGCCTTCGGCCTTGATCGTCTTCTCAAACTTCTTCCACCTGTCGCCCGGCCTGCCTAGCTTGATGGGCTTCTCGCCGAAGCCGACGCCGACGTTCCCCGAGCCCTTGGCCCAGACTACGACGCGGTATTTCTCGCCTTTTGTGACCGAGACGCCTCCGAAGCCCAGGTTCGCGACCGAGCCGTCGCGCTCGATCCGGATCGAGCGCGGATGCTCCGCGCTCGGCCCGTCGTCCGGCACGAGGCTGGCGCCCTGGACCGACTTCCAGCCGATCGGGAAGCCATCGGGACCTTCGGCGGTCTCCAGGCCACGGTTCTGGAGCAGCTCGCCGTAGATGCCGCCGTCGCCCGCCTGGTTGATCTCTTCGAAGAAGATCCCGTAGAGCGACGGGCTGATGGGCTTGCCCGGCTGATCGAGGCGGACGGAGAGGGTCATCGGCGTCTGCCGAAGCTCTGAAAGCTGGATGAGGGAGAGCGGGGGAAAGAGCATCGTCGTTCTATTCTATCGAGGGAATACGCGGTAGAACTCCGATCCGTCCCCTTAGGAGACGTGTATGCTGGTGGCCCATGAACGACGAGCGGGGCCGCGCGTTGGGTCGTCGCCAGTTCCTCCAACTCGCCTTGTCGTGCTCGGCGGCGCTGCTTCTCGGAGAGCGTGGACTCGCGGGGAGCGAAGCTTTCTCGGCTGGAACCTCCGCGAAGCCGCGCGGCCACGCGGCGTTCGAAGAGCTGCCGGTAGGGGCGGTTAGACCGGGAGGCTGGCTCGGGACCTACCTCCGAAAGCAGGCGGCGGAACTGGGATCGCAGCTTCCGCACGTCTCCTGGCCTTTCACGGAGCCGTACTGGCGGGACGACTCTCTGCGCGGCTTCTGGTGGCCTTGGGAGCAGATGGCCTACTGGATCGACGGGGCGACCCGGCTCTCGCTCGTCTTGGAAGACAAAGCCTTGATGCGGCAGGTGCGTGAGACGATCGACGCCGCCCTTGCCCGCATCGACGGAGACGGTTACCTCGGTCCCGCCGCGTTCAAAGAGCCGAAGGCGGACTTCCACCGCTGGCCGCACGCGATCCTCTTCCGGGCCCTGTCCGCGCTCTCCGACGCGAACGCAGCCCCAACGGTCGTGGAAGCGATGACCACGCACTACCTGCTGGACGCGGCGGACTACGGCAGGTCGACGCGCAACGTCGTCAACGTCGAGTCGATCCTCTGGTGCTACGAGCGAACGGGCGACGCCCGGCTCCTCGCCCTTGCGGAGAAGGCGTGGGCGGACTACCTGACGGTGGCCGCCGACCCCGAGCACGGCGATCTCTCGAAAGAGCGGACGTTTGCGAGCGCCTCTATCAACGCGCACGGCGTCACCTACAGCGAGACGGCGAAGCAGCCTGCGCTTCTCTACATCCACACGGGCAAGTGGGAGTACCTGGAGTTCGCCCTTGCCGCGCAACGGCGGGTTTTCGACCATCACATGCTCATCGACGGCGTTCCGTCAACCTCGGAATGGTATCGGGGCACGACCTCGCTCGACTGCCACGAGACGTGCGATATTGTCGACCACACCTGGACGTGGGGCTACCTGATGCAGGCGACCGGCGAGGGGCGGTGGGGGGACCTCATCGAGCGCGCCTGTTTCAACGCGGGGCCGGGGGCGATCAAGAACGACTGGAAGGCGGTGCAGTACTTTTCGGGTCCCAACCAGTTCCTCGCGACCCTCGACTCCGACCACAATGCGATGGCCTACGGCGGACGCATGATGGCCTACCAGCCGAACCCTGGACAGCGCACCGCCTGTTGCGGCGGCAACGTCCATCGCCTGATGCCCAACTACGTGGCCCGGATGTGGATGCGAACCGCCGATGGGGGTTTGGCGGCGACTCTTTACGGCCCCTCGAAGCTCACCACGACGGTCGGAAAGGAGCCGATCGCGATCGCGCAGACCACGGACTACCCGTTCGACGAGACGATCTGCCTACGGTTCGCGATGGAGCGCGCGGTCGCGTTCCCGCTCAGTCTGCGTATCCCTGAATGGTGCGATGCGCCGCGCCTGGAGGTGAACGGTCAAGGGGTCGCGCTTCCGAAGGTCGAGAAGGGCTTCGTCACCTTGCGGCGACGGTTCCTGCCGGGCGACGTGGTGACGCTGATCCTGCCGATGCGGATCAAGGCGACGCGCTGGCCGGAGTACGGAGTCGGATTGGAGCACGGGCCGCTGGTCTACGCCTTGCCGATCGAGACCGAGTGGGCGGCGGTGGTCGAGCCGCCGTTCTCGACGACGGCTTACCCAAGCTGGAACGCGACGCCCCGGAGCGCCTGGAATTACGGTCTGCTCGATGTGGGGAGCGCACGGTTCGAGCGGCGGGCGATGACGGAGGACCCGTGGAGCCACCCGCCGACGGCCCTGCGGGTCACGGCACGGCGGATCGAAGGGTGGACGCTGAAGACGAACCCGCAGAATCCCCGCCAGCGTTTCACCCCACCTCTGCCCGAGCCCTCGAAACGTGAATCGGTAGGCGGGGTCGAGACCCTCACGCTCGTGCCCTACGGGGCGACGCATCTACGGCTAACGATCTTTCCCGAACTGGCGGAGAGGCGTTGAGCGGCTTTGCGGGCTTGGCGAAACGTCGCTCTCTCCCGCCCCTCCGAGTTGTACGGCGCTAGGGCGAGACGCGGTAGAGACTGGCTCCGTGCCAGGGTAGTTCGGGAGCGAAGGCTCCTTCGACGCGACCGAGGTCGCGGTGGTCCCAGAGGTCGCGGACGCGGGCGCCCCGGGCGAAGCCGAGGTCGGCGAGATCGACGGGGACCTTGGCGACGGGGCGCGGCGAGCCGACCATCGGGTCTTGGGTGAAGACGAGGACGCGGACCGTCCCGCCGCCGCTCAGCCGCGCGCCCTCGCGCTCGATGCCGACGGTCGTGCGGAACCGGCGCGAGCCGGTCGGCACGTCGAGGACGATCGTCGAGTTCGCGTGGGTGCCGAAGCCGCTCACCGCCTTTCCGGCGAGCGAGAGAGGCCCGCCCGTGACGTTCCGGTCGAGCTGCGTCGTGCCGTAGCCCTGGGTGGCGGAGACCCACCGGGTGGCGGGGTAGGCGTCGAAACGGGGGGCTGCCCAGGCGACGTGGTCGGCGTAGTTGCCGTCGCCCCCGTCGTCGGCGACGAGCCAGAGGCGCGACTTGCCGACCACGTCGACATCGACGTCCACCGTCCCCTCGCGCGTGACGTGGGCGTCGAAGGCGGCGCGGGACTCGTCGCGTCGGAACCTGTCCCCAGCGTTGAAGAGGGCAAGGTAGCGGTCCTTCGATCCGGGGACATCGGCGGTCCAGGCGACGAGGTCGCCCTTGCGCCAGAGCTGGCGGTTGTTCGTGGAGCTTCGATCGACGGCGAGGATCTCGTCGTTGGTCAGGAGGGCGAGGGTCGCGGGATCGGTCTTGGGAAGGTGGCCGCCGAGGATGAGGGGCGAGCGGGCGATCGACCAGAGGGTCATGAGGGTCCGTCCTTCGACCGGGGTGAAGTGGGAGCCTTCGTCGCTTTGGCCGACGCGGACGGCGCCGAGGGGGATCATGTCGGCGTCGGGCCAGTGGCCTTCGCCCCGGTAGGGGGTCCAGGCGTCGAGGCGGGCGAACTGCTCCTTGAGGGCGCCCCAGTTGTCCCAGAAGTCGTCGCTGACCCGCCAGAGGTTCGCGTGGGTCTGGACGTGAGGGCCGGCGTCGAGAGGCGTCTCGCCGGGGGAGGTGCTGAAGACGATGCGGCGGCCGCTCCGATCGATGGCGGTGCGGATCGCCTCGATCTCCGACTGGTGGTAGGGGCGGGAGAGGTCGTCGACCTTCACGTAGTCCACGCCCCAACTCGCGAGGAGCCGGAACATCGAGTCGTACCAGGCCTGGGCTCCGGGCTTCGTCATGTCGACGCCGTACATGTCCGGGTTCCAGGGGCAGGTGTCGCCTCGGTTGGCGACGTCGGCGGCGCGGTAGGGCGTACCGAGGATGGGCAGGTTCTTCTCGACCGCCTTGCGGGGGATGCCGCGAAGGAGGTGGACGCCGAACTTCAGGCCTTTGCGGTGGGTCCAGTCGGCGAGGGGCTTAAAGCCTTTGCCGGGTTCGGCGGAAGGGAAGCGATCGGGGGCGGGGAGGGGGCGTCCGTAGGCGTCCATCGCGATCTCGACGCCCGGCGTGTAGTCGAAGCCCTTCGCACCGGGCACGAACCAGTCGATGTCGACGGTCACGACCTCGTAGCCGTGGCGCTTGAGGTGGGTCGCCATGTAGTCGGCGTTCTCGCGGGTCTGGGCTTCGGTGACGCCGGTGCCGAAGGCGTCCCAGGAGTTCCAGCCCATCGGCGGGGTCTTGGCCCAGGCGTGAAAGGGGAGCGCGATCAGGAGAGGAAGCAGCATCGGTCTTAGGGCATTTTGCCTTACTTGACACCTCGGGCTCGGCGATAAGCATTCTGTCATCGGAATAGTCAGGCCGGGCGATGTATAGTGCCGGTGACGCCGCATGCCATACCACATCACCCAACTGTCCGCGAGCGAGAGCGTCGCCCTGTTCCGCGCCCTGGGTTCGGAGCCCCGCGCCCGTATCGTCGAGCTGCTCGCGGACCGGGACATGAACATCAACGAGCTGAGCCTCGCCCTCGGACTCGCCCAGCCCAGCGTCTCGAAGCACGTCCAGATCCTCGAGGAGGCAGGGCTCGTGGTGAGCGACTACCTCGCGGGGCCGCAGGGGATGCAGAAGCGCTGCCGCCGGGTTCACGAGCGGATTCTTGTGGAGATGGAGGGGCGCAAGCGGCGGGAGGACGGCATCGCGGAGATCGAGGTGCCGATCGGGATGTTCACCCAGGCGGAGGCGATGTCGACCTGCGGCTTGGCGACGCGGGAGAAGATGATCGGTCTGCTCGACAGCCCTCTCTCGTTCTTCATGCCCGAGCGCGCGGGGGCGGAGATACTGTGGAGCGCGGGGGGGTGGATCGAGTACGCCTTCGCCAACACCCTTCCGCTGACGGCGGGGGTGCGGAGCATCGAGCTCGCGATGGAGGTCGCCTCCGAGGCGCCGGGCTACGAGAACGACTACCCGTCCGACCTGACGGTTTGGGTCAACAACATCGAGGTCGGCACCTGGACCTCGCCCGGCGACTACGGTGGCGTCCGTGGTCGGCTGAACCCGCACTGGTGGGCCGACAACATGAACCAGTACGGCCTCCTGAAGGTGTGGCAGGTCGATCGCGAGGGGACGAGTATCGACGGGATGGCGATTTCGGGAGTTCGGGTGGAGGAACTGGGGGTGAGGCCCTGGGAGCCCGTGCGCGTCCGCCTTGGGATCAAGCCCGACGCGCGGAACGCGGGCGGCTTTACCCTCTTCGGCAAGGGCTTCGGAAACTACGAGATGGACCTCGTGCTGCGGATCACCTACGATCCGCACGGGCAACAAGGAAGCTAGGGCGGACCTAGGCGATGGGTCCTGGGGCAAAACCCCGCATGAATTTCAATTAAGGTTATTCCCATCTTCCTATATTCCGTGTACAATGGATTCAAGGAGCGGAATGGCCCGCCTTTTGCCATCGTCTAAGCCCTGTGCCTCGCTGCTGAGGAAACCATGAAAAGAGCCTTCACCCTCATCGAACTGCTCGTCGTCATCGCGATCATCGCGATCCTCGCCGCCATCCTCTTCCCCGTCTTCGCCCAGGCGAAGCTCGCCGCGAAGAAGTCCGTCGATCTGTCCAGCGTCAAGCAGGTTTCGCTGTCGACGATGATCTACACGAACGACACCGACGACGTCGCGCCCACCCAGAACCCGGACAAGAACAACTTTCCGCAGCCTTGGTACGCGGGAAGCGGCGCGGATCTCGGTTACATGGATCCCACGGTGGTCCAGTGTTGGGCCGCCGCCATCCAACCCTACATCAAAAGCCTCGAGCTGCAGGTCAGCGTGGCCGCGCCGAAGGATCCGAACCCGGTGTACGGCTTCCGGAACAAGGCCGGGGCGGGCAACTCCACGTGGATGCTCAACGGCGCTCTGCTCGGCAAGTCGATGACGAGTTCCAGCGCGCCCGCCGACTTGGTCATGTACCAAGGCAAACTCACCACAACCCGCGAGTCGCTCGTTCAACCCACCTTCTTCGACGGTGTGAACTGCAACGGCATCGACCGAAACTTTATCGGCAACACCTTCGACAACAAGGGGGCGAACTACGGTTGGGCCGACGGCCATGCGAGCTACAAGCAGCGCCCGCAGATCACTTTCCGCAATATGGGGATCAGCGGCATCGTGCATCGCACCAACCGTCAAGGAGCCGCCGACGTGCCGAACACGACCGGGCTTACCGATCCGAAGCTCAACGACGACTTCTGGCAGAGCTGGGGCGAGTGCAACATCGGAGGCATCTAGAAAGGACGATGAGACACGCTTGCGCCAGGCTCGTCCCCCTCGCCGCCCTTCTGGCGACGAGCCTCGTCCTCACGGCCTGTGGCTCGTCCGGAGGGACCATGAGCGACGAGGACAAGATCAAGACCATGCAGAAAGCGCACGACGTGCCGCTCGGTCCGGGGAGCGGCGGCGCGCCAGGGGCGACCGCCCCTGGCGCGGCAGGCGCGCCTCCAGCCGCGACCGGCGGCTAGCGAGGCTTTCTCCGCGTAAAAGGCCGAGCCCGTTTTTCTCGGGACGGCCTTTTCGTCCTTTGTGCCTTTTCGAAGCGGCGATCGACTACCTTTAGGAGAACCCGTTCGGGGAAGCGCCGGGCGGATCAGACCCATGCGCCTCTCGAGCGTCTAAGTTCCGCCGCCTTCCGATCCGACCGGCCCGTTCGTCTTGCCGGGCTCACCGTCATCATCCGTTAAGTCTCTCGATGCAACAGTCCACCCTTCATCTCCACACCGCCTTCACCGTCGACAAGGTCGATCCGCGCGTCTTCGGCGGGTTCCTCGAGCATCTGGGACGCGCCGTATACGACGGCCTCTACAATCCCGAGAGCGCCTACGCCGACGATCTGGGATGTCGCACCGATGTCCAGGCGGCCCTCAAGCGGCTTCGCTTCACCGCGATGCGCTATCCCGGCGGCAACTTCGTCTCGGGCTACCACTGGCTCGACGCGGTGGGGCCGAAGGAGAAGCGGCCGCGCACCCGCGATCTCGCCTGGCAGAGCATCGACACAAACCAGTTCGGCCCGAACGAGTTTCTCGAGCTGTGCCCGCGCTTGGGCTGGACCCCCATGATGGCGGTGAATCTCGGGACGGGCACGCCGGAGGAGGCGAAGAACTGGGTGGAGTACTGCAACGTGGAAGGCGGTTCCCAGTGGTGCGACCTGCGCCGCTCGCACGGCTACGAGAAACCCTGGGGCGTGAAGCTGTGGTGCCTGGGCAACGAGATGGACGGTCCCTGGCAGATCGGCCACATGCCGCCCGAGCAGTACGCGATCCTCGCCCAGCAGTCGGCGCGCATGATGAAGATGGTCGACCCGACGATCGAGCTGGTCGTCTGCGGTTCCTGCGCCCCCGAGCTGCCGACCTACCTCGAGTGGGACCGCAAGGTGCTGGAGCACGTCAAGGAGGACGTCGAGTACCTCAGCGTGCACCGCTACGTGGGCAACGAGGACGACGACACGAAGGAGTACCTCGCGGTCGGGGCTTCGATCGACCGTCAGCTCGACGCCACGAACGCGGTCTGCCTCGCCGCCTACCACACGAAGAAGACCAAGCGACGGGTGTACCTCTCCGTCGACGAATGGAACGTCTGGTACCGCGCCCGGCATGGGGAGCACCTCGACGGGGCAGGGAAGATCGCGCCGCCCCTCTTGGAGGAGCACTACAACCTTGAGGACGCGCTCGTCGCGGCCCAGTTCCTGAACTCTTTTATCCGCCACGCGGACTCGGTGAAGATCGCCAACCTCGCGCAGATCGTGAACGTGATCGCCCCGATCCTCACGCGCGGCGACGAGATGCTGCTCCAGTCGATCTTCTACGTGATCGAGATGATCGCCGCGCGGGGCGAAGGCACCTCGCTCCAGGTACGAGTGGACGACGAGGGCTACGTCTCGGAGAAGTACGGTCCGGTCACGACGCTCGACGCGAGCGCCATTCTCCTCGGCGATCGCCTGAGCACGTTCCTGGTCAACCGGAGCCTGACCGAGCCCCTGGAGGTTCGGGTGGATCTCGCGAACCGCCGCGTCCTGTCGCTTGAGAGCGCGGAGATCGTCGCCGGCGCCGACGCGAAGGCGGAGAACACCTACGAGAATCCGAGCGTGGTGGTGGCGAAGCCGTTCGAGGACGCGGTCGTCAAGGACGGCGTGGCTTTCGTCAAGCTTCCGCCGCTCGCCACGGTGGCCGCGACGTTCCGGCTGGAGTCCTGAAGGCGGAAGGATCGCGTAGGAAAGAGCTGATGCTCGATCCGGCGCGATACTTCGACCACGCGGCGACCACCCCGCTCGCGCCGGAGGCTTTGCGCGAGATGGAGCCGTTCCTCGGTGGTATCGCCGGGAACGCGGGCTCGATCCACGCCTTCGGTCGCCGCGCCCTCGCCGCGGTCGAGCGGGCGCGGGAGCGGGTCGCCGAGGCCGTTGGGGCCGAGGATCCGCAACAGATCGTCTTCACGAGTGGGGCCACGGAGGCGTGCAACGCCGCGCTCGCGCAGTTCGAGACGGGCTGGATCTCGCCCTTCGAGCACGCCGCCGTCCGCGAGTCCGCTCTCGCGCGAGGCTTCGAGGTGGTCGACAGCGACGGTTTGGCGCTGGTCCCTCCCGCCTTTCGCCCTTCGCCCGCCGTGCTCGCGATCATGGCGGTCAACAACGAGATCGGCGCGTCCTGGGATGCCCGCCTGCTTCCCGCACGGAGGCGATTCGTCGACGCCACCCAGGCCCTCGGCAAGACGCCGCTCGCACTCGAGGGAATCGACTACGCCGCCTTCTCCGCCCACAAGCTCTACGGGCCGCAGGGCGTCGGCGCCCTCTTCACCGCCGACGGCTCGTTCCCTCCCTATCAGAAGGGCGGGGATCAGGAGCAGGGACGTCGCGCAGGAACGCTCAACGTCGCAGGGATCGTCGGCTTCGGCGCCGCGTGCGAACTGGTAGGCGAAAGGCTGGCAGAAGACGGGGATCGCGCGGTGGAGCTGCGTGGAATCGTTCTCGGTGAGTTGAAGAAGGCGAAGGACTGGCACATGAACGGAGGCGAGGACGCCGTGCCGCACATCCTGTCCCTGAGCTTCCTCGGCCTAGAGGGCGAAACCCTCGTGATCGAAGCCGATCAGGCGGGGTTCGCGATCTCGGCGGGGGCGGCGTGTTCGAGCCGCTCGACGGAGCCGAGCCACGTCCTTACCGCATTGGGTCTTCCCGAGATTTGGCGGCGGGGGACGGTGAGAATCTCCTTCGGAAGGGCTAATACCCCAGAATCGGCCCGTGAGTTGGGCAGATTCCTCGTACGTTCCGTTGAAAACCTACGTACAATAGCTTGAGGACATCGTTCGGGTGCAACGTCGCGCCCCCTTCGGTACGTCTTACCATAAGGTCCGGCTCCTTGCGCGCCCCCCGAAGCGGGGCGGATTCGGGACGCACCGCAGATATTTCGACAATCCGGTCGCGCCATGAGGGCACGGCCCTACGACAAGGAAAGCCCCCAGTGAGGGGATACGGAGGTTAGAGACACTACTTATGCCAGCAGACAACGGGCTCGCCACTCAGCCGCGACGGGGCCGCGCCATCACGGTGCGGACGCCGGGCCGCCAATCGTACGCGGAGGCTGGGAGTGCGCCGGGAATGGACGAGGCGGCCGAGCCGGAAACCGATGAGATGCTCGAACTCGACGCCGCCGAGGAAGAGGAGGAAGAGGAGACAGCGAAGCCTTCTACCTCGGACGACAGCGAAGAGCTCGAGATGTGGATGCGGCAGACCCGTCGCGCCCAGCTTCTGACCCCCGAACAAGAGGTCGACCTTGCGCGCAAGGTCCAGGCTGGCGACATGCACGCGAAGAAGGTGCTCATCGAGAGCAACCTGCGCCTTGTCGTGTCCATCGCGAAGAAGTACAACGCCCGTGGCATCCCGCTCGCCGACCTTATCCAAGAAGGCAACCTGGGCCTCATCCGTGCGGTCGAGAAGTTCGACTGGCGCAAGGGATTCCGGTTCAGCACCTACGCCACTTGGTGGATCCGTCGCGCCATCGCCCGCGCCATCATCAACCAGGGCCGCACGATCCGCATTCCGGTCTACGTCGCGGAGCTGATCAACAAGGTCGTCAAAACGGCCTCGCGCCTGCAGCAAGAACTGCAACGCGAGCCCACGGAAGAGGAGATCTCGCAGGAGGTCGGCCTCTCGATCGACCGCGTCCGCGAGATGATGCGCGTCGCCGTGGAGCCGATCTCTCTGGAGACGCCTGTCGGTGAGAAGGACAACTCCTCGATCGGCGACTTCGTCCACAGTACGAACATGCCGAATCCCGGCGACGTGACTTGGACACTGATCCGCCGCGAAGAGATCGATGGCATCCTCGGTCGCCTCACTTCGCGCGAGCGCGATGTGGTCCGCCTTCGCTTCGGTCTCGACGACGGCCGCTCCCGCACCCTCGAAGAGGTGGGCAGCGAGTTGAACGTCACCCGCGAGCGCGTGCGCCAGATCGAGCTCCGTGCGATGAAGAAGCTCCGCCACATCGGTCAGGAACTGACCGCCAGCGGCTTCACGATCACCCCGACGCCGAACTAAGAGGACGGAAAGGACGAAAGGGGAAGAAGGGAGCGTTTCCTTCTTCCCCTTTTCCTTTTAAGCGCGGTGGCGTATCGCGTCTTCTATCCAAGCTCTAAGTTGGGGTAATCCGCAAACGTCCGTGATCTTCCGCTTTCGCATCCAGGCGAACTCTAATCCGAGAAGGCGCTTGCGGTGAGCGTCACGCTTTACGAAGGCTTCGCCTCCGGCTACACGCTCCGCGTACCCTCGGTCGAGGTTCGGCAAGGTCGTCGTCGAAGCTGACGGAGTGTTCTCAGTCCCCGTCCTGCTTGCTCGCGGGGCGGGTGCGGAGGGCGGCCCACTCGCGCAGCTCGTTGATCTCCTCGCTCATCATCACGCTCAGGGGGACGACGTTCTTCGCCTCCTGCTCCAGATCCTTCTGCTCTAGCTCGCGGTCGGCGTCGAAGGCCATGTAGAGGGCGCCGACGACGACCTGCTCGATCTCTGCGCCGCTGAAGCCGTGGGTCTTCTGGGCGAGGGCCTCAAGGTCGAACGACTCGATGGCCCGGTTCCGCTTTCTCAAGTGGATGGCGAAGATCTGCACACGCTCTTCTCTGTCCGGAAGGTCCACGAAGAAGATCTCGTCGAAACGGCCCTTGCGGAGCATCTCCGGAGGGAGGGAGGTGACGTCGTTTGCGGTAGCGACAAGGAACACGGGAGCTGTCTTCTCGCTCATCCAGGTGAGGAAGGTGGCGAACACGCGGGCGGTGGTGCCGCTGTCGCTCACGCCCCCGCCGCCCACGCCCGCGAAGCCCTTCTCGAGCTCGTCGGCCCAGAGGATGCACGGAGCGACGGACTCAGCGACGGCGATCGCCTTGCGGATGTTCTCCTCGCTCTGGCCCACGAGGGAGCCGAAGATACGCCCGACGTCGAGCTTGAGCAAGGGAAGGTTCCACCCGGCGGCGACCGCCTTGGCGAGGAGCGACTTGCCGCAGCCTTGGACGCCGAGGAGGAGGATGCCCTTTGGGGCGGGGATACCGAACTCGCGGGCCTTATCGGAAAAGCTCTTAGTGCGTTGGTCGAGCCACTCCTTGAGCAGCTCCATTCCGCCCACGTCCTTGATCCGTTCATCGGGAGCGTAGTACTCCAGGAGACCCGACTTGCGGATGATCTGCTGCTTCTCCTTGAGCACGGCGTCCACGTCGAAGCGCTTCTTCTCGACGAGCGAACGGGCGAACACCGACTCGATCTCGTCCATCGTGAGCCCCTGGGCGCTCTTGACGAGACGCTCCCGATCCTCGGGCGTGAGGGTGGAGTCGACGCCCTTCGTAGCGCTCACCGCCGCCGTGACCTGGTCCAGCGTACGCTCGATCTCGCCCGCGTCGGGGAGCGGGAACTCGATCACCGTCACCTCTTTCTCCAGGTCGGAGGGAAGGGTGAGCACAGGACCGAGGATGATGATCGCCTGTGCTTTCGAGCGCATCTTGCTCGCGAGGTCGCGGAGGAGGCGGATCGTGCGGAAGTCCTTCATGTAGGGATGGAAGTCCTTCAGGAGGAACACGCTGTAGTCCGGCGCCTCGTGGATCTGGGCCAAGACCTCCAACTCCGGGCTGGTGAGGGGCGAACGGCCCGACTTGGCGATCGACGGCTTCATGCCCTGCGTGAGGGTCCAGGTGTGAATGGAGCGGTTCAGCCCTTTGCAGACGGCGCTCAGGGCGTCCTCGACGCGCCGTTCCTCCCAGGAGACGACGTACAGGATGGGATACTTGGCGCGCAGGAGCACCTCGATCTCGCGGGAGGCGGACATAGCTAGGATTTTAAGCCATTAAGCCTCGACTCCGTTAGGACCGTATAATAGGCCGCCCGACGATGAGCGACCTCGATTTGATGCTTCGGTTCATGTTGCAGGTCCTGGTGGTCCTGCTCGCCTGCCGCGCCCTCGCTTGGGTCGGCACCCGCTTCCTTGGCCAGACGCCGGTGGTGATGGAGATGGTCGCGGGCGTGGCGCTCGGCCCTTCGCTGTTCGGCCTTCTGGCGCCGGGAATGCAGGAGGCCCTGTTCCCGCAGAAGCTTCCCGACGGGGGGCGTCACCCTTCGATGACGATCCTGTACGTTGTCGCCCAGATCGGGCTCGTGCTCTACATGTTCCTCGTGGGCGTCGAGTTCGACGCGCGAACGATGGGCAAAAGGGCGGCGGGGGCGGTCTCGATCTCCTTGGCGGGGATCGTCGCGCCGTTCCTCCTCGGTGCGGGCATCGTGCTGACGTTCCTCCACCACGACGGACGGTTCTTCGGTCCTTCGGTCGGCCTCGTGCCGGCGGCCCTCTTTCTTGGGGCGGCGATGTGCATCACCGCCTTCCCCATGCTCGCGCGGATCATCGTCGAGCGTGGACTGAGCGGGACCTCCATGGGCACGCTCGCCCTTGGGGCGGGCGCGACGGACGACGCGGTGGCCTGGTCGCTCCTCGCGGTCGTGCTCGCGGTGACGAAGGGGAACGCGGGCTACGCCTTCTTCGCGATCGGCGGCGGCGCGCTCTACGCCGGATTCGTCCTGACCGCGGGCAAGCGGCTGCTCGCGCGCTTCGTGGAGCGCGTTCCGTCGGAGACGGCGTTCGCGTGGACGATCCTCATCGTGTTCACCGGGGCGTATATCACGGACGCGATCGGCGTCTACGCAGTGTTCGGGGCGTTTCTGCTGGGCGTCGCCATGCCAAGGGGCGAGTTCGCGGCGACCCTTCGAACGAAGATCGAAAGCCTGACCATCGGGCTCTTTCTACCGTTCTTCTTCGTCTATTCCGGCCTGAACACGCGCCTCTCGGCGGTGGCAGGCTGGGATATGTGGGCGATCGCCTTGCTTCTTCTCGTCGCCGCGATGGTGGGCAAGGGCGTCGCATGCGGGCTCGCCGCTCGGGCGGCGGGCGAGACGTGGCGCGACGCCTCCGCCATCGGCGTCCTGATGAACGCGCGGGGACTGATGGAGCTGATCATCCTCAACATCGGCCTCCAACAGGGCGTGATCACGCCCGCGCTCTACGCCACCCTGGTCCTTATGGCGATCGTCACGACGCTCGTCGCTTCGCCGCTTTTCGGACTGACCCAACGCAAGAAGGCGGAGCCGCTGGTCGCGGACTTCGCCTGAGGACGATCAGAACCCTAGATTCTCGATCTCTGCTCGCGTGGGCATCGCCTCCTGCGCGCCGCGCTTCGTGCAGGTCAGGGCGCCGACGGCGCTCGCAAGAGGGATCGCCGCCTCTAGGTCCAACCCCTCGGCGAGGAACGCGGCGAGCGCGCCGTTGAAGGCGTCGCCCGCGCCCGTAGTGTCCACCGCCCGCACCTCAAGGTTTGGGAAGGGGCGACCCATCTCAGGCGTGGCGAGGAACGAGCCGCGCTTTCCGAGAGTGATGAGGACGCAACGAGCGCCTTTCGCGAAGAAGACATGGGCCGCTTTCAGGCAGGCCTCGTCGTCCACGGGATCGACGTCCGTGTAAAAGCGGGTTTCGGCCTCGTTCGGGGTTAGGAGATCGATCCTCTTCCAAAGGCCGTTCGGGAGGTCGGCGGCGGGAGCGGGGTTTAGGATAAGAAACCCCGGAGCGGCGGCGCAGGCCGCGACCGCCGCCAAAGGAATCTCCAGCGAGACCAGCGTCACCGCTGGATCGAGCGCGGACAGCGCGGCCTCGACGTCTTCTGGGGCGACGAGCGCATTGGCGCCGGGCGCGACGACGATGGTGTTCTCGCCACCGTCGGAAACGGTAATGAGCGCAACCCCGGTGGGCGTCGCCTCGGCGCGAAGGGTGTATTCGAGCGACACGTTCGCGCCTTCGAGCGAACTCGCGAGGGCGTCCCCAAAGGCATCCGGCCCGAGCATTCCGACGAAGGCGATGTCGCTTCCCATTCGACCCGCCGCCACGGCGGCGTTCGCCCCCTTTCCGCCAGGATGCGAGGCGAAGCCATGACCCAGGAGCGTCTCGCCCGGAAGGGGGAAACACGCGGCGCTTACGACGAGATCCATGTTGGCCGAGCCGACGACGACAACGCGAGACATGGCTTATTTTGACGTTTTGGCATCTTTTCGACGCCTTCCGCGTAAATCGAGTAGGATTTTGGCAGACGTCGGGAGCCTAAACGGAACTTCCGTCGTCAAACCACCCGCCAGAAGCACGGAGCGCGAAGGGCGAGCAGGGCAGGAAACAGTAAGGCTGCTGTCCAAGGTTCGGTTCGAAACGCGCCGCGCGGAAGGCGACGGAGAAAACCCAACACCATGAAGATCCGAACCCTCGCCCCCCTCGCGGCCCTCGCCGCCCTGGCTTCCGCCGCTTCGGCGCAGACGAACGGCCCGACCGGCTTCTCCGCTCGTCTCGGTCTGTTCGTCGCGACGAACGACTCCTCTTTCAGCACCGGATTCGCCGGTGGTGTGGACTACAAGATCAGCAGCTTCGGCGTTCGCGCCCCGGGCGAGGGACTGCAGAGCTACCTCGGCGTTTCGGCTGACTACTACGGCGATGGCGGCACGAGCAACATCCCCGTCGCTCTGACGTACAACGTGCGATCTGGCGCGCTCGTCTACTCGGCGGGTATCGGTGTCGACTTCTACAACATCGACAAGCTCAACAACGGCACGGGCACGAGCCTCGGTGGACAGGTGGGCATCGCCTACGAGTTCGGCAACGCGGGACGCGTCGACAAGCCGCTTTTCGTTGCCGCGAAGTACTTTATCACTCGCAAATCCGACCTCGGCGGTTTCGGCCTCTACGTCGGCTACCGCTTCTAAAAAACGGTGGGCGCCAAGCCCTCGGATCTTTGAGGTCCGAGGGCTTTTTTGCGTCTGAAGCACGGATAGCCCGCAACCCCGGCTGGCATCGACCTAGACGGTTGGGCCGATCTTCCCGAGGGCGCATCTCTTCGATCAGAAGCGACTCAGATAGGAAAAAAACGATGTTTCTGTAGGCTCGACCACGATCATCCTTTAGTCGTGGTCTGAACTCGAATCGTCCAGCGTCCAACCTAGTCTCTGAGATTATGCGCAGACTCTGAAGAAATGCTCGAAAAATCCGTCTGAGTCTACGGTTCGCGCGACCCGATCCGGTCCCTCGCCTTCGCGCAGGACCGTTCGCCCTTCACCATCGACCTCGATCCGTCCCTTTTCGGTAGAGACGAGGTCGGGCTCGAAGATCAGGGCCGCCGCGAGCGGGTCGTGGAAGGTGATCCGGTCCGTTCCTTCGAACCAGCGTGCCGCCATTCGGTGCACCGTTGCGAGCGGTTCCCCGACGAAGCGCCCTTCGACCTCTTTCTGAGCTAGGCGGCACGTTTCCGTAGCGTCGAGGCCCACGGTGAGGTGGTCCTTGCGTGAGGCTCGGTACACCATCTGCGTTGCGATCGGATCGACGAGCGCGTTCCATTCGCGACGGCCGTCATCGAAGAAGACGCCTCCCATGCTCACGATCCCTTTGAGGAGCGACGGTAGCTCGGGATCGAGCGCGAAGAGAAGAGCGACGTTCGAATACGGTCCGATCGTGAGGAGGGTGATCTCGCCCGGACGAGCATGGATCTGGTCCCGTAGGAATCCGACGGCGGCGTTTTCCGATCGGTCCAAACGATGGGAAAGCTCCCTGACGCTCTCGTAATGCGGGACGCGGGGCTGGCCGGGGCCATCGAGGAGCGGGTCGCGTCGACCGAGGTGGATCGGCACATCGTCCCGTCCGGCGGCGCGGCAGACGATCTCGCAGATCGCGGCGCGCTTCTCGACCTCACCGGTCACCGTCGTGATCCCTAGGAGTTCGCAGCGGGGCTGACGGAGCAGGTAGGCGAGGGCCACGGCATCGTCGATGTCCGATCCGGCATCGGTGTCGAGAAGGAGGGGGATCGTGTCCACGAGGGGTCTTTACCCGCCTCCTCCGACCCGATGCCTCTTCCAGCTCCGCGCCTCTATCTTTTTCCCCGGTCAGGTATCTATACTTTTTCGTGTAGTATGCGTCGTCGTCTTCGTTCCCCGTTCGTCCTGCTTGCGCTCCTCGCCGCAAGCGCGTCTCAAGCCCACTTCATGTGGGCGACGCTTTCGCCCAATCCGCGAGCCCCCATGGTGCGCTTTCAGTTCGCGGAGACGCCGGACGCCCTTCCGTTGGAGGCGTTCGCGGGAAAGGGGACGGAGGTTCGCGCCCTTCTCGCCGATGACAAGCCGCTCGCTCTCGCTCCGAACGGCGACGTCCTGATGGGCGAGATCGGGACGTCGGTCGCCGTGGCGGGGGCAAGCCTGGACTACGGGGTGGTCGATCGGGGCGGCGCTTTCATGCTGGTCTACCACGCCAAGGCGGCGGCTACTCCGGGGGCGTCACAGGGTTCGCTGGGACTGCCGATGGAGATGTTCGCGGAGGCGAGAACGGACGGAACCCTCTCCATCCGGGTGCTCTGCGACGGGAGGCCTGCCGCCGGGGCGGACATCGTGGCCTACGTGCCGGGCACGCGGGAAGAGTTCAAAGGCAAGGCGGACGGCGAGGGCCGATGCGCCTTGCCGAAGGTGCTCGGCTTAGGGACGATCGGTGTGCGCGCGGGCGTGACGGAGGCGGCGAAGGGCGCGTTCGAAGGAAAGGCGTACGCATCGCTTCACCGTTATACGACGCTAACCCTCGCGAGCGCGGGCGCCGCCGCGCCGAAGGCCGACCCTGCCGCCTACGCCCTGCTCGAGAGGGCCACGAGCGCGCGGGCGTCGTTGCCCGTCGATCTCGCGTCGGTTTCGGGGACGCTCACGGTGCGGACTCCTGAAGGCAAGACGCTTCGCGCGCCTTTCGAGACGGGCGATCCCCTCAGCATCGAGACGGATGGCTGGCCCCGGACGGAGACGCTCGCGGTCGCCGAACTGGTCTCGGGCCTTTTCGAACGGCGGGGCGGCGACTTCGCGCGGGGCGACGGCCGTAACCCGGTGAGCTTCGACGAGGACAGGCGGGTCTTACTCCACGACCAGGCGGATACGTCGTACGTGGTTAAGGGCGACGAGATCGCCGAGACCGCTCGGACCGTGGGGAAAACACGAGTCGTGACGAAAGCCCTTGAGAGCGTCCGTACCCCCGAAGGGAAGGTCCTACCGCGCCGCGTCGAGATCAGAACCTACGACCTCAAGGGCTTCCTCTTGAAGGCGGCCGTCTTCGTCGACGAGTACGCCCTCGTCGACGGCGCTTGGCTTCCCAAGCTCCGCAAGGTGATCACGACGGCGAAGGGCAAAACGGTAACGCGAGAAACGCGCTTCGAAGCCCTGAAGCTCAAGCGGCGCGAGGCCCTGTAGGCAGGCCAGGGGATGAAAATCGTTCTTCCCCCGACCTTGAAACAGTAAACTCTCGATCGTGATCCTTACCGTCGCCAACGTCGCCAAGTCTTTTGACGCCGACACGATCCTCTCCGGCGTGAGTTTCCGCATGGACTCCGGCGAGAAGGTCGCGCTGGTCGGCCGCAACGGCGCGGGCAAGACCACCCTTCTGCGCATCCTGACGGGCCAGTACGCTCCCGACCAAGGGGGCTCCGTGCAGCTCGCTCGGGGAGCGAAGATCGGCTACCTCAAGCAGGAGATGGCCGTTACCGAAGGGCGGACCGTTTTCGAAGAGGCCGAATCGTCCCGCGAGGCGCAGGTTCAGATGAAAGCCCGCTTGGACGAGCTCGAATCGAGGCTGGAAAACGGACCGACCGCCGATGAGCTGGAAGAGTACGCCCTCCTGCATGAGCACTTCCTCGACGCGTCCGGCTACTCCGCCGAGCACGATCTGCGCACCGTGCTCCTGCGCATGGGCTTTACCGAGGAGGAGTTCTCCAAACCGACCGAGTCGCTTTCGGGCGGTGAGAAGACCCGCCTCGCCCTGGCCCGAATGCTCCTTGAGGAACCCGATCTCCTGATCCTCGACGAGCCGACGAACCATCTCGATCTCCAGGCCACCGAATGGCTCGAAGGCTGGCTCCGTGCCTATCACGGCGCCGTTCTGCTCGTCAGCCACGACCGCGCGTTTCTGGAGAACACCGCCGACCGCGTCCTTGAACTGCGCGACAAGACGGTGTTCAACTATCCCCATCCGTTCGGGAAGTACCTTCAGATCCGCGAAGAGGAGAACATCCGCCTCGCCGAGGTCGCCAAGCGGCAGGAACAGGACATCGCCAAGATGGACGAGTTCGTCCGACGCTTCATGAACTCCCAGCGCACCGCCCAGGCACGCGGGCGGCAGAAGATCATGAACCGTCTGATCGAGAGCAAGGTCCAGGCTCCCAAGAACGAGCGGCAGATGAAGGGCGGCTTCGGCCAGGCGCAGCGCTCGGGCGACGACGTGATGAGCGCGGAGAAGCTCACGGTGGGCTTCCCGGACGAGACTCTCTTCAAGGATCTCGATTGGAACGTTTCCATCGGGGAGCGGTGGGGCGTCATCGGCGAGAACGGGGCAGGGAAGTCGACCCTCCTGAAGATCTTTATGGGCGAGATGGAGCCGCTCAAGGGACGGGCACGGCTGGGCTCCAACGTCGTCGCCGGCTACTTCACCCAGGACGCCCGCGACCTCGACCCCGACATGTCGCCCCTCGACACGATGGTGTACGAAATGGACCTCAAGCCGGGCGAGGCGCGCGATCTTCTCGCGCGGTTCCTGATCAGCGGCGACGACGTCTACCGTTCGATCAAGACGATGTCGGGCGGCGAGAAGAACAAGCTCAGCCTCGCCAAGCTCACCCACCTCAACCCCAACCTGCTTGTGCTCGACGAGCCCACCAACCACCTCGATATGGCCTCCCGCGAGGCGCTTGCCGAGGTTCTCAAGGGCTACAAGGGCACGCTGGTTCTGATCAGCCACGACCGTTGGCTCTTGGGGCAGGTCACCGACCACACCCTCGACGTCAAGCGATCCGGACCGATCAGCTATCCCGGAGGCTACGACGAATACCGCGCAAAGGGGGGACCCCCCAAGGGAAAAGCTCCGGCCAACGGGCCTACACCCGCCAAGACGCCCGTCGCAACCGTCGTTAAGCCCGAGGAACCGGCTCTCACCCCGCGCGAGCTAAGCAAGGAGATCGCGCGGATGCAGAAGCTGGTCGAGGAGACGGAGACGCGCGTCGGCGAGGAGGAGACGGCGCTCAAGACGATGGAGGCGCGCCTCTCCAACTTGCCCCCTACCGCCGACGTCTACGCGCTCAGCCTGGAGTACCAAGCGATGCAGCAGCGGTTGGAAGGCTCGATGGCCGCTTGGGAGGAGAACACGTCGCGCCTGGAGAAGTTGGTCGCCCAGCGAGGATAGGGCGGAAAACCACCTTCACGGGCACGAGGGTTCGGTTCGCCTCGTAGCCTAACCCGTGGAAAAGAGGACGTTCGGCAACACCGGGCTGGAAGTGTCGGTGCTTGGCTTCGGCGGGGCGGAGATCGGGTTCGAGAACGCGACGGACGAAGACGTCTCGCGGCTGCTTCACGCGGCCCTCGACGCGGGGCTCAACGTGATCGACACCGCCGAGTGCTACGCGGACAGCGAGGAGAAGATCGGGCGGGCCGTCGCGGGACGGCGGGACGACTTCCACCTCTTCACCAAGTGCGGCCATTCGGGCGGGCTGGAAGGGGCGGATTGGGACCCGAAGATGCTCGCGGAGAGCATCGACCGCTCCCTGAAGCGACTTCAGACCGAGCGCGTCGACCTGATCGACCTTCACTCCTGCGACTTGGCGATCCTTCAGCAAGGCGACGTGATCGAAGTCCTCCAGCGGGCGAAGGAGGCGGGCAAGACGCGCCTTATCGGCTACAGCGGCGACAACGAGGCCCTCGCCTACGCGGTCGAAAGCGGGGCGTTCGACGCGATCCAGACGAGCGTGAACGTGGCCGATCAGGCGAACCTGCCGACCTTGGAGAAGGCGGCGGAGGCGGGCCTCGGCATCATCGCCAAGCGGCCCATCGCGAACGCGGCCTGGGTGAAGGAGCCTGCGGCGGACGCTTACTCGCGCTCGTATTGGGAACGTCTACAGAAACTCCAGTATTTCGGCCTCGACGTGGCCCTCGCCCTGCGCTGGACGCTTGCCCAGCCGGTCCACACGGCGATCGTGGGAACGAAGAACCCCGCGCGGTGGGGTCAGAACGCGGCGCTGCTCGAAGGCGAACCGCTTCCGGTGGAGGCGATCGAGGCCATCGAGCGGCGCTGGAAAGAGGTTCGGGAAGACTGGCCCGCGCTGGGATAGCCTTCCTCGGACAGCCCTTTCGGCGGAACAACGATCCCGGACGCCTCGCCGCTTAGATCGATGGAGAGGCGGACGTTCGGGAAGACCGGGATGGAGGTTTCGGTCCTGGGTTTCGGGGGCGCGTGGATCGGGGCCGAGGAGGTTTCGCCGGAGACGGTGAGGACGCTCCTCGATGCCGCGCTCGACGCGGGGCTCAACGTGATCGACACCGCGCCGGTGTACGGCGAGAGCGAGGAGAAGATCGGGGCCACGATGAGCGGTCGGCGTAACGATTTCCTTCTCTTCAGCAAGTGCGGCGAGGCCGAAGGGTTGGAAGGCGAGGACTGGGAACCCGACGTGATCCGGCGGAGCGTCGAGCGTTCCCTCAAGCGGCTCCGAACCGACCGCCTCGACCTCCTGACGATCCACACCTGCGACCTGGATACGCTGAAAAAGGGCGACGTCGTCGAGGCGGTGCGGCGCGCCAAGGAGGAAGGAAAGACGCGGTTCGTCGCCTACAGCGGCGACAACGAGGCCCTCGCCTACGCGGTCGACCTCGGCGCCTTCGACGCGGTGATGGCCAGCGTGAACGTGGCCGATCAGGCGAATCTGGAGACGTTGGAGCGGGCGGTCGGAGAGGGATTGGGCGTGATCGCGAAACGACCCGTCGCGAACGCCGCTTTCGCCCGCGTCCCGGACGAGAACGACTACGGGCGCGCCTACTACGAGCGGCTTCAGAAGCTCCAGTATCCTGCGATGGACGTGGGCTTCGCGCTCCGCTGGACGCTCACCCAGGCCGTCCACACCGCGATCGTCGGAACGACCGAGCCCGCGCAGTGGCAGGAGGACGCGGCCTTGCTCGCGGGCGGGCCGTTGCCCGTCGAGGCGGCGGAGGCGATCGGGCGGCGTTGGCGCGAGGTGGCTCCGAACGACTGGATCGGTCTGACGTAGAGAGCGCGCGGTCCTTCGCCCGTCGTGTCTTTAGTCCTACGCCGGAGAACCAAAAAGACGCTCGACGAAAAAAATGCGGCGATTTGGCCTATTTCTGCGTTATTATCCTTGACGATGGACCGGCCTTACCGCCAACCGATCTGGGGCATACCGCCCTTATGCCCAAGCGGCGCGCGGATACGCGCCGCTTTGGTCGGTCGATTGGCGAAGGGCTCGGACGCGTGTGCGTCCGAGCCCTTCTGCGTTGGGAACGGGCCTGTTGGAGAACATGAACGATGTCGGATGTTTTAGTCTTGAACGCCAATTACGAGCCTCTCAACGTGTGCACCATGCGTCGGGCGGTCGGCCTCATGCTCGTTGGGAAGGCGGACGTGCTGGTCCACCGGGGTCGGGGCTTACCTACCGCCAACGGCGATTTTCTCGCTCCGAGCGTGCTCCGGATGAAGTACACGGTGCGACGTCCCATGCCCCAGCTCCGCCTCTCGCGCCACTCGATCCTGGCGCGTGACAAGTACACCTGTCAGTACTGTGGATTGAAGGGGAAGGACATGACGATCGACCACGTCGTGCCCCGATGGGCCGGCGGGCCGAACACCTGGGACAATCTCGTCACCTGTTGCCGTCGGTGCAACCTCAAGAAGGCCGATAAGACGCCCCAGCAGGCCCACATGAAGCTGGCGCGCCGTCCCAAGCGGCCGCACTTCGTGCCCTACCTGTCCTTGCCGACCTACCTCAAGGCCCAGGGCCGCACCGAGTGGCGCGACTTCCTGCCCGTCTATGAGGAGTTCGCGATCCAGACGGTCGAAGCGGCCTAAGCCGACAACGATCCCCTTCCTTCGTCGGGATGGGGATCGTTCTTGCAATGACGCCAGCTTCGGGCTATCGCAATCCAGAAGAAGCGGGAACGCGCTATGATGTCCGGGTGCAATACCTCATGACCGGCGTTGACGGCAAAGAGTACGGGCCCGTCGACGTTCAGACTTTGAAAGCGTGGGCGGGCGAAGGACGAGTGGCCCCCCACACGACGCTCCGCGACTTCAACTCCGGGCAGACGATGGTCGCCTCATCGGTGCCCGGCCTCTTTTCAGACAGTCCCAACGTTCCCCCCATCGGCGCCGGCTATCCTCGGAGCGGCGTCCCGGCTGGCTCCGCCGTGAACCGATCCAGCGATGAGGGTGGCGGCGCGTTCGCCGGCGTCGTCATCCGTTCGATCCTGGGCGCCGTGTTGTTTTTCGTCCTGCACGGAATCGGTCTGATCGTCGCCGGAAGCGGGCTGATCACCGCCTTCCAGCTCAAAAGCAACGGAAGCAAGTGGGGCGTTCCCGCCCTCGCCATTTCTGCCCTCTCGGTCGTCGCGATCGGTATCGGCTGGGCTTTACGGATGTCTGGAGCCCACGCTTGAGAGACTTGGGTCTTTTTAGGAAGATGCACCGGGAGCGTCCATATCTCCCGTGATGCGTTCGGGTAGACCGGAGTCGTGCTCGCCCTTCTTGCCGCCGCCCTCCTCGCGCCTACGCCGTACCTTTGGAAAAGCGTCCAGATGGTCGGCGCGGGCTTCGTGGACGGGGTCGTCTTCCATCCGAAGGCGAAGGACGTCCGGTACGCCCGCACCGACATGGGCGGCGCTTATCGCTGGGACGCGGCAGGAGGACGGTGGGCGCCGATGCTCGACTGGGTGCCTTACCGAGATCTGAATCTGATGGGGGTCGAGAGCGTCGCCGTCGACCCGAACGACGTGCAGAAGGTGTTCCTGGCCTGCGGCACCTACACCAATCCTTCAACTCCCGATGGGGCGATCCTGCGCTCGTCCGACGGTGGAAAGACGTTCGCGATCGCCCGTGTGCCGATCAAGTTCGGCGGCAACGAGAACGGGCGGGGAAACGGCGAGCGTCTGTCGGTCGATCCTTTCGGCGGCCAGCGCCTCTTGCTGGGTACGCGCAACGATGGCCTTTGGCGAAGCGACGACGGGGGGAGGACTTGGGGGCGTGAGGCGAGCTTTCCCTCGACGGGCGGCGCGCGGGGCGCCGGGGTGGTCGTGACCTTGTTCGATCCGTCGACGAAGGGAATCGCCTATGTCGCCGTGTCCAACGCGGAAGGGCCGTCTCTGTTCCGGACGACGGACGGTGGCGCGAGTTGGGCGGAGACTGCCGGCGCGCCTCGCGGATTGCTCCCCACGCACATGGTCTTGGCCGACGACGGTTCGCTCTGGGTCACCTTCGGAGACAGCCCCGGTCCTTCGCGCATGACGGCGGGCGCGGTCTGGCGGATGAAGGGTGGAATCTGGACCGACGTGACGCCCGAGAAGGGTCCCTTCGGCTACGCCGCCGTGAGCTGCGAGAAAGGTGCGACGATCGTCTCTACGTTCTCTCGTCCGGGCGGGGAACAGATCTACCGTTCTCTCGACGGCGGGAAGACGTGGGCCAAGTGCATCGGCGCACGCAAGGCCTACGACTTTACGAAGGCGCCGTACACCTCGCGCGTCGGCATCCACTGGCTTTTCGACGTCGAGATCGATCCCTTCGACCCGAACCACGCCGTGTTCACGACGGGCTACGGAGGGCACGAGACGTTCGACCTGACGAACGCCGACCGGGGGCGTCCGGTTCACTGGTCCTCGATGGCGCCGGGGATCGAGGAGTCGGTCGGGCTCGCGCTTCTGAGTCCGACGAAGGGCGTTCCTCTCGTCTCCGCCATCGGCGACTACGGCGGATTCGTCCACCGCGACCTCGACCGTCCCGCACCGGAGGGGAACTTCACGACCCCGCACTTCGGCAACACGACCGACGTGGCGGCGGGCGACTTCGCGCCGGAGACGATCGTTCGCGTGGGGCGCTCCTCGGGAGGCGCGCGGGAGGCGAATCTCGGCTTCTCCCTCGATGGGGGTGCGAGTTGGCGACCACCCATCTCGACCCCGGACGACGCGCGCGAGGGGCACATCGCCGTTTCGCCCGATGGCACGACTTGGGTCTGGAGTCTGCGGGGCGGCGCCTACCGGACGGGCGACTACGGGGCCCGGTGGGAGATTCCGACGGGACTCCCGATCGGCCTGCGCGTCGTCGCCGACCGGGTTACGACGGGCCGTTTCTACGCCCTGGACCTTTTCGGTGGAAAGCTCTACCAGAGCGAGGACGGGGCGAGGACGTTCGAGTCCAGCGACCTCGGCTTCGTCGCCGAGAAGGGTGACCGAGGCGATAGCCGGGGCGGCCAGGACGGGCTTTACGCCACGCCCGGCCGGGCGGGAGACCTTTGGATCGCCGCGTTCGACGGCCTCTACCACGCCCGAACGTCACGCGCGTTCGTTCGGCTGCCGCATGTGGAGACGATCCACGCGTTCGGCTTCGGCAAAGCCTCGCCTGAACCCATGCTTCCGGACGCCTTCGTCAAGGTCCTTCGCCTGTTCGGCTTCGGCGAGGCCGTCCAGAAGGGACGGTTCCCGGCGCTGTACCTCGTGGGGCAGATCGACGGCGAGCGCGGGATTTTCCGCTCGGACGACGTCGCGGAGAGTTGGACGAGGATCAGCGACGACGCGCACCAATGGGGCTTAGTGTTGCAGATCGCGGGAGACCCGAAGAAGTACGGGCGCGTCTACGTGGGAACCCACGGACGGGGCGTCTTCTACGGCGATCCGGGACAGGAGGGCGCTACCGATTCGTCAGACGACTGATTGCCGTTCCGGATTCAGAGGGCTATGAGCGTCTGCGTTCTACTTTCCTTGGTGGAGTAACGATGATTCCCATCCTCCGTTTCGCGGCTTCCTTGGTTCCGCTCGCTCTCGCCGCCGAAAGAGCTGAAACCCGAAGGCAATGCGTAGAAAAGGGCCGTCCGCCGATGCGGACGGCCCTTTTCTATTCGTGAGGACAGGAGGGATCAGTCGCCTTTGGGAAGGTTGGGGTTCTTCTCGCCCTCGTGTTCCTCATGGCCGTGGGCCTTGGCCTTCTGACCCATGGGGTTCTTCGACTTGCCCGCTTCGACGGCCTTCGTCTCTTCGGTCTTCGGCTCCATCGGATGGCCCGCCTTTTCAGCGGCCTGTCGGGAGGTCTTCGTGGATTCGGACATGGGTCTACGACCCCGAAAGCCCCGCGAGGGTTCGCGTCGCCTGCTATTTGAGGAAGCGATTGAGGGTGACCTTGATCTCGTCTACGCGCTCGCTGGGCGACATGCCGTGTCCCTCGTCGCCGTCGCCGTAGACGCAATCTTCCAAGTGGGTCGTGAGCATGAGCACCCCAAACTGATCGAGGGCGGCGCGCAACGCGGAGACCTGGGTCAGCACGTCCACGCAGTAGCGTCCCTCGTCCACCATCTTCTGGATGCCGCCGACCTGCCCGGCGATCCGGGACAGGCGCCGCTTGGCATCCTCGCGCACCACGTCTTTCACCCTTCTATTGTAGCGTCCAGGGCCTGACGGTCGCGGATCGCACGTCGGCACCGGCGGGGTGAGACCACGGGAGACCAGAGAGCGACGAGCGGAACCAAAATCCCGAGACCTACGAAGACGAACGTCCCCACCAAGGGAGTCGCGAGCAGCGCTAGAACCAGGAGCGTGGGCCAAATCGCCACTGCCGCCAGAGCGCGCCGTCGAAGGGCGGAAACCGAAGGAAGGTCGGGACCTAGCGTCAGGGGAGGCAACTGCCCTCGCTCTGGCATGGCTTCCGAAAACCAGATCTTGAGGGCGTGCTTGAACTCCAGATCGTCCGCTAGGCGCTGACCGTGTTCGGGAACCGTATGGAGGAATACGAGTTCGACGGACACCGGCCCGGCGAGAGTCTTGGCTTGAAGGGGAAGCACGGCGTGAGGCCGGTCTTCCAGGACGTCATGGGCGCTTGCCAAGCGACCCTGAGTATCGTCCCTCCCCAGGCCGAACGAGGTCCGGGCTCCCATGAAGTAGAGCCGTTCGTCCTCGAACCAGACGATCCCCACATCGCGACCGGAAAGCGCTTCGCCTTGGCGAACCGACATTTCCACAAGCCATCCTTTGACGTCGCCAAACTCCTTCCGCAACGCGTCGAGACGCTCGCCTTGTCTTCCCTTGTCGATGGAGACGCGAGCCAGCGCGACGACCAGCAAACCGACGGAACCGAAGACGAGGGCGGCGATCCAAGAGCTTTCGGCCCCCCCGATGGAGAGGCAACCGCCTAAGCAGGCGAAAGGGCAGACGAGCGCGCCGGAAAGTCCGAGAAGCCATCGGTTCGCCCGTCGACGCCGATCGAAGCGCCGACTCGCTTGGATCTCCCGTTCGGCGATCGGGTTGAGCCGCCATTCGGCGGTCGGTTCCGGCTTCACGTCAACCTCCTTCTTTCGAGCTTCCGGCGGTCGCGCCAAGCAAGCCAGCGCAGGCGCGGCGCCCAGATGTCCGACCATAGCACGAGGATCACGCCTAGAAAGGCGACGACCGGGGGCACGATCCACCAGGCCGTCTTGATCGCGAGCAGGATCAAACCACCGGCGAGGAAGAGCCAGAAGACCGTGCTCGCGACCGCCGAGGCGAGCAAGGCGCGCAGGGTGGGGGCGTCGGGACCGATCGCCAAGGGCGGAAGCTGACCTTCTCCGGACCGGCCTTCCTTGCTCGGGTGGAGCCAGTCGTCCAAAGCCCGGCGAAACGCTTTCTCCAGAGGTGGGACGGGGCCGAGATCGGAGGGGATGAAGTCGAGACCCAGGGAGACCGCACCCGCCACGGTCCGACGCCCCAGGCTCAGGGTGCTCGTCGCGCGCAGTCCGGAGAGAGGCCATTCTTCGCGCATACCCCCCTCGACCTGAGGCGGCGCCAGGCCGAACGACGTGCGCTCGCCGACGAAGAACAGGCGACCGTCCTCGAACCAGAGCATTCCCCGGTCGCGCCCGGTGGGGGCGGCGCCCTGAAACACGGTCAGTTCGACGGCCCATCCATTGATCCCGGCGTACTCATCCCGCAGGGCTTGCCGCTTGGCGTGGGCGAGTTCGGTGGTGCGGGCGCCCCGTCGCAGCTTCTCAACGCCCAAGGCGCCGAGCAGAACGACCGCGACATAGGGGAAGGCGGAGCCGACTACGGAAAAGCTCGCCCCTATGCACGACAACGGGCACAGAACGAGGGCGGCAACGGCGAGCGCCCAACCGACGCGCCGGTTCCCAACGGTCTGTCGACGTTCGTCCGAGATCGCCCGCTCCGCGATGGGGTGGGGCGTCCACTCGGCGATTGGCTCGCCTATGCGATCCTCCGGCGGTCCCACCACGCGCGAAAGAGAGCCCGGGGCGAATGGAGGATCGGGCCGCTCAGGCCAATCAGCAGACCGACCATCGCGACCGCTAAGGCGATGATCGGCTCGGACCAAAGGAGCAGACCGCTGAGGCCTGCGATGAGAGCGGTCCAGTAGGTCCCCACGAGCGCCGCACGCAAGAGGAGGCGGTCCGATGTCGGTGCGTCGGGTCCGGGAGTCAATGGGGGCAGGTCGCTCTCACCCGGTACCCCGTTGTGGAGCCAGCGTGTGACCGCCTCTTGCACATCGTTGACGGTGACGCCGCTTTGCCACTTCGCCCGTTCAAGCGGTACGAACGAGACGCCGAGCCGACCGGCAGGCGTCTGGGTACGGAGAAAGAGACTCAAGACGAGGCGGAGGCTAGGGACGGGGGGTGTCCGATGACAACGTCCGAGGACCTCGGACGCGGCCAGCGCAAAGGAGGTCCGCCGTCCGGCGAAGATCAGTCGATCGTCCTCGACCCAAAGCATCCCTCGGTCCGTGCCCGTCGGCGCGTCACCTTGGTGAACGATCAGATCCACGAGCCAGCCCACGCCGGAGCCAAACTCATCGACCATCCCGGCGTCGCGCATCCAGACGGCGGTACGAGCTTGGTCCAGCCGCTCGAAGGCACGCACGGACAGCAAAATTCCGCCCACCCCAAACCCCAACGCCAGGAAAATCCAAAACGATCCGACGCAAAGGCCGATGCATGAAAGCGGAAAGGTCGCGACCGTAACGAGCAAAGCGAGGCGGGCGAACCATCCCGCGCGCCTTGTCCTTCGCGCCTCGATGGTCTGTTCGCGTTCGACGGTCGGCAAGGGCGTCCAGTCGGAGGACCTCACCGATCCACTCTCCCGAGGTCCCGCCAAGCTCGCCAGTAGGTCCCAAGCTGCCGAAGGCCCGGTAGCCACACCATGCAGGTCAGCGCGAGGAACGCCAACACCGGCCAAAGGGCGCCTGCGAAAAGCGACACGATCCCGAACGTGACGAGTCCGACCGAGTAGGCCGTGACGAAGGCCGCACGGAAGAACAGTCGAGTCCGCGTAGGGGCTCCCGGACCGAGGCGAGTGGGGGGCCGTTGCCCGTCTAAGTGGGGCACTCGCACGGCCCAGCGGTCGACGGTATCCCGAACGAGGATCTTCTCCTCGGCATCGCGACCGACAACTTCGAACGAGAGGGCGAGCGGTCCGGCGGCGGTCCGGTGCGTCAGGGGAACGCAGAGGGCATGACGCAAACCGCCGATCGGCTCTTCGGTGCGGATATGGCCCGCGACGTCGTTTCCGGCGAGGGCGAAGGACGTTCGGTCTCCGGCGAAGAGTAGGCGATCGCCTTCGATCCACAGCATGCCCCGATCGCTGCCCGTCGGGGCGGCGCCTTGAAGGACGATCAGGTCTACCAGCCAACCTTCGCCGGCGCCGAACTCCTGGCGGCGGGTCTGATCGGGCAGGGCCGCGTCGCGGCGGAGAACATTGTCCCGAACGGCGAGCCAGACGGCGATCACCCCCGAGACGACCGTCACCAACAGGGCGAGGATGGTCTGAAACAGGCGCGTAGCGAGACGGTGGTCGACGAGCCACATCACGCCTCCTAGCGCTCCAAGAAAGGAGACGGCCGCTCCGACCACATGGAACCCGCCCCAGCGGATCCGGCGGCGTAACGAGGCGGACTCACGCTCCGAATGCGGCGAGGGCGTCCAATCGGCTTGACTCACGCCCCTTCCTCCTCCCGCAGGCGGCGCCAGTCGCGGAGGGCGGGAAGCTCGGGTGAGGGCACAAGGACCACGAACAGGGCGATCACGAGGGCTACGATGGGTACGAGAAAACCCCCGAAGAAAATCTGGAAGGGAACGGCGAGAATCCCGACGAATCCGATCTCGGTCGCAAGCCGCCGGCCGAGGCGGCGTCGAAGCTCGGAGGGGAGAGCCGCTCCCGGACCGATCGCCGTCGGTGGAAGCTGTGAAGCGCCCAAAGGGGCGGCGGCGCTCCGAAGCCACTCGTCGAAGGTCGTCTCTAGGAGCTTGGCGTAGGGCCGATCGCCGAACAGGGGGGTGAACGAGACGCCGAGCCCGCCGATCGGCGTGGACCGACGGAGCCGGAGGGTCAGCTCGCCCGGACCTTCCTCGCGTACCCGGTGCGCCGCCTCGTCGTGCGTGAGCACGAACGAGGTGCGCCGCCCGCAGAACATCAGTTTTCCGTCTTCGACCCACATCGCGCCCCGATCCGCGCCGGTGACCGCGTGGCCCTGCACGACCCAGAGGGCGACGAGAACGCCGTGGGGAACGCCCAATTCCGGCAGCATCGGAGCCTCGTCCGCGCGGATGGCGAGGGTGCGAAACCGATGGTCGCGGCGGACGATCAACCGATAGGCGGTCAAAACCGACGCGCCCGCCAATCCGACCATCATGGCGGCAGGGGCAGCGTCGGCCGCGATCCATCCGGCAAAGGCGAGCGCGCCTGCCGAAAAGACGAGCAGAGGCGAGTAGACGACGGCGTCGGAGAGGCGGCGACGGGCAGGTCGTTCGGAAACCGGAAGCCAGCCGTTCATTGGAGCCTCCGGAGACGACGCCGGTCGCGCACCGCTCGCCAGCGCGCCCTCGTCTTCTCGTTACCGAGCCACGCGATGGCCGCGATGGGGATCCCGATCAGAAGGAGCGGGTTGCCGACCGCAACGCTCCAGGCGGTGATCGTGACGGGGAAGAAGGCGGAGGAGAGAACCGCTCCCAAGAAGAGACGGCGTTCTGAGACGACGCCCGGGCCGAGCCCCGAGGGCGGCCATTGGCCTTCGCCAGGGTTGTGGCCGCCCTTCCAGCGGTCGAGCTGGGTCAGAAGGTCGTGCCGCTCCGACCAGTCGGAAACGCTGGGCGGCACAATCAGCCCGAACGACAGCGACATGAGTCCGGCGGGCGTCTCGTGCTGTAACTCAAGGGTGATCGCGTGCCGGATGCCGGGGATCGGCGCGTCGCGTCCCGTCAGGGAACGAACCTGCCAGGGCACCAGGCCGAACGAGGTGCGGTGGCCGGAGAAGTAGAGCCGCCTGTCCTCGATCCACAGCATGCCGCGGTCGATCCCGGTGGGCGCGCTTCCTTGGAGCACGATCAGTTCGACGAATCGCCCCGGCCCTTTGCCAAAGCCTTCCTTCAGGGCCAGATCGGGCTCGCGCCTCGCCGTCTGCCGAAGCTCCCAGAAGTGGGCGAGCGGGATCGCACCGAGGGAGAGGGCGGCGACGGAGACCATCGCGAGCGGGATCAGGTCGGTGCTCGCGACGGCCGCCGCGAAAGCGACGACGAGGAAGAGAACGCCTAGGACGACGAGGCCCGTCTGGCCCTTCGCCCGCCGGAAGAACTCTGGGGAAAGGACGTAGGCTTCGTGGCGGTCGATCGTCGTCTCCGCTTCTTCGGTCGTTAGCCAAGCCGCCTCCCTCACGTCTCTCTCCAAAGCCGCCGGGCGTCCCGGTACGCCTTCCAGCGGGGACGGTTCTCGGCGGCGGTCGTCAGGTTCAGCCCGAGGGCGATAACCCCGAACGCGATCAGCCCCCACTCCCAGCGGAACGGAACGAGAAGGGCGGCGACGAAGGCGGCGACCGCCGTCCAAGCGCCGATGCGCCCCAACGCGGCCTTTCGTAGAATCTCCGGCGAACGCGCGCCAGGCCCGAGGTCGATGGGCGGCCACTGCCCCGCGAGATCGGGATCGGGGCTCCGGCGACCGTTCTCGATCACGGTGTTCAGCGTGTAGCGCAGGGTCGCGGCATCGTCTTCGGCGCGCTTCCAGCCGTCCGCAACGGGCCAGAAGGAGAGGGCGAGCGGCCCGACAGGCGTCTCTCGGCGCAACGTGAGTCCCAGGCGAAGCCGAAGACCCGGAACCGCCGCATCGTGGCGGACCAGGGTGGCGATCTGGTCGGGTGCGAGCGCGAACGAGGTGTGGAAGCCGGAGAATACGATCCTTCCCCCTTCGATCCAGAGCAGGCCTTGATCGCGCCCGGTCGGCGCTTCGCCCTGCCGCACCACGAGATCGACGGGCCATGCCGGACCCGCACCGAACTCGGCGCGAAGGGCGAGGACGCGGGCGGCGCGATCCCGATCCCGGTCGTCGCGCCGACGTCCGTGAAGACCCAGGGCGCCGAATCCTACCGCCAGTCCCGCGAGGGGAAGGGCCAGCCCGCACGTCGCTCCAACCCCGAACGCCACGCCGCCAACGAGTCCGAGCACGCCCAGCTCGAGCGCGAGGCGCCGTCTGTCGCCGGGAGGCGCCGGAGCCTCGTCGCTCCGAGACCAAGCTCCCTCCCGATGGTCGTTCATGCCCGATTCTAGCGCTTAGGATGGGATCGGAAAAAGTCCCAGACGAGGTCGGCCACAGGCGCGCCGTAAGTTGGAACCTCGACGGTCTGGTCTCCGCGCCGGCTCAGGCCGCCCCACCAGTCGTGCGGCGCACCCTCGACGCTCACGAGTTCGACCTCCGTCCCGTTCTTGCCGCCGCGATACAGGTCGGTGGTCACCTTGCCGTCCGCGCTCTTGGTGGTGCGCGGCGTGGTCTCGCAAGCGTCGGCCTTCGCCCAGAAGCGAGCCGAGTCCTCCGCCCCGACGGGGCGGAGGACCGCACGCCGCTCGATGGAATAGGCGACCATGCCGTCCGCCTTGCCGTGCAGGAGAAGGACGGAGACGGGCACGGCGGGCTTGGGGATCGTGTTCGCCGCGCTCAGGCCGACGGTTCCCGCCATCGAGGCGATCGCCGCCAGCCTTGCGCCGAGCTTTGCTCCCAGCAGGTTCGCCATGAACGCGCCGTTCGAGTGTCCGACGACGTACTCACGCTTCCGATCGACCGCGACCTCCCTTTCGACCCGATCTAGCACGGCGCTCAGGAAGCCGACGTCGTCGGGCTTGTCCATGCCGGTGAGGTCGATAAAGCCCGCGTTCCACCCCTGCGCGCCGGGATCGCCCAGACCATCCGGAAAGACCGCGACGAAACCCTCCCTTTCCGCCTTCTCCGCCATGCGGGTGTACTGTTCGGCGGCGGCGGCGCTGGCGGTCCAGCCGTGCAGGACCATGACCACGGGCGTTGCCTGCCCGTGGTACGTCTTCGGCACCCGCAGGATAAAGCGGCGGGTCTTTCCTCCGAACTTCAGCGATTCCACGTAGCGTCCCGGAGCTTTGGCGGCGACCGTTGCGGACGTCGCCAAAGCTCCGGGACGCGCGGCTCCGCACGAGGCCAGCAGAGGCAAGAGGAGGAGCGGGGAAAGACGCATCGGCTTTACCTACGTCGGAAAGCTCGCGTCGGTTGGGACGAGGATGAGGCTGAGGAAGGCTTAATCCTAAACCTAAGGCCGAACGCCTATACTCCTACCCATGCGCGGAACGTGGATCCAGGGCGTGGAGCGGGTGTTCGACGGCTTCTTCGACGTCGACGAGGCGACCGTGGCCTACGAGAAGAAGGACGGAACTTGGAGCGATCCGTCGAAGCGGCTCTCGGTCGAGCGGGGCGACGCGGCGGCGATCCTCGTCCACGATCCCGAGGAGGACGCCCTGATCTTCGTCCGGCAGTTTCGCTACCCCACCCTGCGCCACGGCGAGCCTTGGCTCTTGGAGATCGTCGCGGGAGCGATCGACGAGGGTGAGGACGCCGAGACGGCGGCCCGTCGGGAGCTTCAGGAGGAGATCGGGGTTAAGGTCGAGCGTCTGGAAAGGGTCGCTGAGATGTACGGTTCGCCCGGCGGGATGAGCGAGCGGATCACGATCTTCTTCGCCGAAGGGAGTTACGGCGGCGGGGGCGGCGGCTTGGAGGGCGAGGATCTGGAGATCGTCGCGATCCCCGCCGTGGAGGCGATCGCGATGCTGGACCGGGGCGAGATCCACGACGGCAAAAGCCAGATCGCCTTGCACTGGTACGCGAGGCGACCATCGAAGGCGTGACTTCCGAGCGGTTGGCCTCGGAAGGCCTGACGCTGCGCGCGGCGCGCTCCAACGACCACGGCGCCTGCAGCGACATCGGGATCGACGAGGCCGTCCGGGCGGTCTGCGAGCCAGGACCGTCCGTGTGGGTCGACGTGGTGGTGGAGGACGCGGAGAAGGCGCGCGACGTGCTTCAGAATCGCATGGGCTTCCACGAACTGGCGGTCGAGGACGCGCTGAGCGACCGGGAGCGGCCCGCTCTCCAGGACTTCGACGGCCTGGTGTTCCTCGTCGTGCCCGGGGTGAGGCGTGAGAAACACAAAGAGCGGTATGTCGAGGTGGGTTTCTTCCTCAACGACCACGCGCTTGTAACCGTCTCGCGCGAGTCCCTACCGGCACTCGACACATGGTTCAAGCGGTGGCACGACCGACCTGGCCACCTGAGTAAGTCGCCCGCGTTCCTGCTCCATTCCATCGTCGACGGCATGGTGGACGACTACTTCGCCGTCGTCGACGACGTCGAGGACCAAGTCGAGGATCTTGGGGACAGCCTGTTCGAAGGGCAGGAAGGGCGATTGGAGGAGATCGTCCGGCTGAAGCGGCGCCTCCTCAAGCTGCGCCGCGTCGTGACGCCCGTCCGCGACGTAATGAACGCCGTGCTCCGGCGCGATATCGAGGAGATTCCCGAGGAGGCGCACCGCTATTTCCAGGACGTCTACGACCACGTCCTGCGGATCGCGGAGACGGTGGACGCCCTGCGCGACGCGCTGACCTCGATGGTGGATATCCACCTTTCGAACGTCTCGAACAACCTGAACCAGGTGCTCAAGAAGATGACCGTCCTCGCGACGGTCCTTTCTTCGATGACGCTCGTGGCGGGCGTCTACGGCATGAATTTCGAGCACATGCCGGAGCTGAAGTGGCTCTATGGCTACCCTTTCTCACTGGGGCTGATGGCGGTTCTCGCGTGCGGGATTCTCGTGGTCTTCAAGCGGATGCGCTGGATCTGAGACGACTCTCAACGATCTCGATGAGACGACGCTCGAAAAGCCATGAGGGATGGGGGCGGGCGGCTTGCTCACGTTCGCAAATCTGAAGCGCGTTCACGATGCCGCCCCGGGCTTCGGCGAAATCGCCTTGGGCAAGATATAGGGCGATGTCGGCGCGGCGTGCGGCACCCCAACAGGTGCGGGGAATCTGCGCCATCGGATCGAGAAGAGCCTTGGACGTCGCCACGTCGCCTCGGAAGAAAGCCTCGCAAAAGGCGGCTTCGAGGCGGGCATCGGCGACTAGGGTCGCATCCGACGACCCGTCCGCAGCCTCCATATAGACGTATGCCGCAACGAGAGCGGCAGTCGGTTCGACAGCTATGGCTCGAGTACAGGCGAGTGCTGCGGCGAAGGCGCGCCAAAGTAGATCGGAATGGCACATCACCCGCCGGATATCTTCGGGGTCGCTCGCGTACAAATCTCCGTTCTCCATCGCGCGCATCGCTCGCCAAAGGCCTTGGGACGCGAAGGTTTGAGGGTTCGGCCTAAGGAGGTCGATGAAGCGGGCGCCGTCCGTTTTAAAGCCATCGGCGCGAGACGATGGAATCAGAGAGATAACGTTGAAGATCAGGCCCAAGCCGCCTTGTAGTGTAAAATGGCGGCGAAATCGCTCCGCCACGCCCTCCCGAGAGCGATCTCAAGCGTAGCGACGAACGCGCCAAGCAAGGGACCTGCGAGAGTGATAGGAATCCAAACACTTCGGCGATCCTGGGCGATCGTCGTCTCCGCTCGAACGTAGCCTATAGGCGCCGATTGGGTGAGTTCCCGGCGCTCCCGGCGCAGGATTTCGAAGCCCAGGACGTCGAAACCGACCACTCGGACGCCGAGAGCCCAAGCCACTAAGGCGTGCCCCGCCTCGTGGACCGCCACCGGCAGGCCGACGAAAAGCAGAATCGTGGGCAAGGCGAGTGCAAGAACCAGGAAGCCATAGGGCGCAACGGCTATTCCTTCGGGGCCGGTGCTTATCATGAGCGCAAGAAGAATTCCGGCTCCCATGAATCCGAGCTGGGTCTTGAGGAGCCCCTTCAACGGTTGGCGCTCAGCCTTCGCCACGCGCCTTCCGGTACCGCTCGGTGCGAGGATCGTCCTTGTTCCACTTCGGCGTCTGCGGCGCATCGGCGATCGTGAGAATGCCGAGTCCCGCAAGCTTGACGACCTTGGTCATGTTGTCGTAGTCCAGCTTGTCCGCGGTGTCCGCGAGGCCATGGTAGTCGGGATACTCGAACGCGACGCAGATCGTGTGGGCGGGGACGCCCGCCGCCGCCATCGCCGCGTTGTCGCTTCGCATGAAGAAGGGCGCGCTGTACTGAGCGTGCCGCTGTACCTCGGTCCCGAGAGCCTTGCCCGCCGCGCTTAGAGCGGTCACGGTGTCGCTGTAGTCGTAGCCGGTGACGCTTACCGCGTTCACACGGGGTCCCTCCTCGTCGTCGGTGCGTCCGATCTGCTCGAGATTGATGTCCGCGACCGTCCTGGCGAGCGGCACGACCGGATGCGCGCCGTAGTATCGCGAGCCCAGCAGCCCCTTCTCCTCGCCCCAAAAGGTGACGAACAGCACACTTCGCTTCGGTTTGGCCTTACCCAGCGCGTGGGCGAGCTCGACCACGCCCGCCGTGCCGCTGCCGTCGTCGTTCGCGCCGTTGTAGACGTGGTCCTTGCCTTCGGGATTGAGTCCGAGGTGATCGTAGTGGGCAGTGACCATCACCACCTCATTCGCGAGGGCCGGATCGCTCCCCTTGAGGAGCCCGACGACGTTGCGAACCTTGCCGCTTGCGCCGCTTCGCCGGTCGGTGTAGTCCGTCGTCTGGAAGAATCCGTCGTCACCCTTGGGCTCCAGCCCTGCCTTCTTGAATTCGGCGGCGATAAAATCGGCGGCGAGGTTAAGCCCTTTGGACGGAGTTCCCCGGCCCTCTAACCTATCTTCAGCAAGGTAGGTCACGATCCGCTTTAGATCCTTGGCGCTTACGCCTTCGAGGGCGGCCTTGCGGGCGGGGCTGAGGGTCGCGTCCCAGAGCGGAGCAAGAAGCAGGGCGAGCATGACCCTCAGGATAGCAGGGCCTTCGATCTTCCTACGACCGAAAGCCTTATCAGCCGGAACCCTCCCGCACCCAGCCCCCTATCTAATAGGGTGGGTTATTCGGGGGAAAGGAAGCGCGTCGTCGTGCTCGGCGCGGGATTTGGGGGTGCGACGTGCGCGAAGGAGCTGATCAAGCGTTTGCCAAAGGGAAGCGAGGTCGTGGTGCTGGATCGCAATAACTACACTCTTTACTACCCACTTCTCGTCGAGGCGGGCGTCGGCACGTTGGAGCCACGTCATGTTACGGTGCCCTTTCGGGCGCAGGTTCCACAAGCCGATTTCCGAATGGCCGAGATCACGGGGCTCGACACCCAGCGTAAGCAGGTCGATTTCAGGATCGTGGGTGGCGAGACGGGCTCGCTTCGGTACGACCATCTCGTGTTCTCGCTCGGTTCGGTGACCAAGGTGCCCGACAACATCCTCGGTTTGCGGGAGTACGGCTACGAGCTAAAGTCGCTTATGGACGCCATCGCCCTGCGCGATCGGGGCATCCGGCTTTTGGAATTGGCGAACACGATCGAGGACGCGGCAAAGCGGCGCGAACTCCTGACCCTGGTCGTCGTCGGCGCGAACTTCACCGGCATCGAACTGGCGGGTGAGTACCACGCCTTTCTGCACGACGCCGCGCGTCGCTATCCTAACATCAAAAAGTCCGATATCCGTACCGTCGTACTCGAATTCGGCAATCGCGTTCTGGGCGGCACGACGGAGAGTCTCGCGAAGTGGTGCGTCGAGACGCTCACCAAACGCGGCGTGGAGATCCGTACTCAGGACACGATCACCGAAGTCGGCGAGGATTTCGCCCAGACGAAGGGTGGGGAACGCGTTCGAACCCATACCGTCGTGTGGGCGGCGGGGATCGCTCCCCACCCGCTGATCGAGTCGTTCGGGCTTCCGACGAACGAGCGGGGCTACATCGACTGCGAGCGGGATCTGCGCGTCAAGGGGCTCGAGGGCGTCTGGGCTATCGGCGACTCGGCGTACGTTCCTCCCAAGGAGGGCGACAAGCCCTACGCGGCGACGGCGCAGAACGCCACCCGCGAAGGGCCGCTCGCCGCACGCAACATCGCCGCGACGCTCGCGGGCGAAGCGACCAAGGAGTTCAACTTCAGCCCCCTGGGGAATTTTGCCGCGATCGGTCACAAAAAGGCGGCGGCGGAGATGTTCGGGAGAGAGCTAAAGGGGTTCCTCGGTTGGGTGATGTACCGGGGCGCCTACCTCGTCAAGATGCCGACGCTCAAGCTCAAGCTCCGTCTCATCGGCGACTGGATCGGTGAGTTGCTGATTCCCCACGAACCGGTTCAGGTCGGCGTCCACGAGTCTGAGCGCTTCGGGGCTCCCGGCGATGCGGAGAAGGAGTCGAAGACGATTCCTCACGCGTACGTAAAGTAGCTATCGCTTGTCCGCGCGGTCGCGTTTCGCCCAACGAAGGAAGACAACGAGCGCGATCCCGAATACGGTAAGCCACGCGATTCCCGTGAGGACGAGAAGGAGGGCGGTGTTCTCTCCGCCGTTCAGCATCGCCACCTCTCCTCCTCGTTGCTGCCGGCTCCGTCTTCCTGTGCGTACCAGGCAAGGGTCTTCTGATCAGTGGCAAAGGCCTCGTCTCTCAGAGGAACGAAAGGGGGCCAGGTCGTTCGTTCCGTGATACTCATCGTTCGTGTCTCTTTACGAGTGTAGACCATCCAACGGGTTCGTCTCGCTCGGACCGGATGGTCCGGGCGAGGCTTCAGAAGGTGAAAACGCCGATGGCCCGACGACCATGCCGCAAGGGTCGGGGAAAGCCGCAGCCTCTCCACCTTCTCTCCACATCCGGCCCCTCCTCTCGCAGGCGAAAGGAGGGGAGAGTGAGCGTTACGCGCCGGGCGGGACGGTCTCGATCTCCAGTTCGCCATCGTCCGCGTCGCGAGCGATGCGGGCGATGCTGGCGACTTGGTCGTCCTTACCAAGATTGACGAGGGTGACGCCTTGGGCGACGCGTCCGGTTTCGCGGATCTCCTTGACCTTCATGCGGATCCCCTTGCCCTTGGTGGTCATGATAAGCAGGCGGTCGTCGTCCTCGACGGGCTCGGCGCACACGACCTTGCCCGTCTTCTCCGTGCAGTTCATAGTCAGGATGCCCATGCCGCCCCGGCTCTGGACGCGGTAGTCGCTCATCGGAGTTCGCTTGCCGAAGCCGTTCTCGCTGACCACAAGGATGCTCGCGAAACCCCATTTCTGGGCGTCGCGCTCGAGCTTGTCGGCGCGTTCGGCGTCGCCCGCCTTGCTCACGAGCTTCGCAAGCTCGTGGGTCGCGAGGGCGCGGCTGTACTCGTCGTCCGCCTTCTTCGCGGCCTGGGCCGCCTTCTCGAGCTCGGCGATGGCCGCCTTAGGCTCAAGGTCGCCCGCCTTCTCCAAGGCGGCGGTAACCTCCGCGCTCGGAGCGCGGAGGACGGAGGCGCCGACGACCCGGTCGTCCGCGTTCGTCTGCTTGAACTCGATCGCCCGGACGCCGCCGGCGGCGCGGGAGCGCGAGGTAGCGTCGTTCTCGTTGAAGCGGATGCTCTGGCCGTGGTGGGTGACGAGCAGGATGTCGTCGTTGCCCCGAGTCCGGAGCACCCAGCCCAGTTCGTCGCCCTCCTCGATGTCGAACGCCTTGAGGCCGTTGTTGCGGATGTTGGCGAAGTCGCGGAGCGGGGTGCGCTTGATCTCGGCGGGCCGTTTCTTGCCCTCGGCGTCCACGCCGGTGCCCATCGTGACCATCGCGAGGTAGCCGTCGCTGTTGAGGTCTTTGATCCCGAGGGTGGCGGTGACGCGCTCGTCGCCCACGATCTGGATGTAGTTGATGACGGGCATGCCCTTGGCGTAGCGCCCGCTCTCGGGGATCTCGTACGCCTTGAGCTTGTACACGCGGCCGCGGTCGGTGAAGAACAGGATCGTGTGGTGGGTGTTGGCCTGGAACAGGTGCGCCGGCTCGTCGTCGGCCTTCATCGTGTTGTTCACGCCCTTGCCGCCGCGCTTCTGCTGGCGGTAGGCGTCGATGCTCACACGTTTGATGTAGCCGTCGCGGGAGATGGAGATAACCGCCTCCTCCTCGGGGATCAGGTCTTCGGCGGAGAAGTCGCCCGCCTCCCGGGCGACGATCTTGGTACGCCGCTCATCGCCGTGCTTGTCGCGCAGGGCGGTGATCTCATCGGTGAGGACCTTGGTGAGGCGCGCCGGATCGGAGATGATGTCGAGCAGGTTCTGAACCTTGAGGGCCGCGTTCTTGAAGTCGTCCTCAAGCTGGCTCTGGTCGAGCTGGGTAAGGCGCCGAAGCGGCATGTTGAGGACGACGCCCGCCTGGAAGGCGGTCATCCCGAAGCGACGGATCATCTCGGCGCGGGCGGCGCCCGTGTCGCGGCTGGCGCGGATCACGGTGATGATGTCGTCCATGTACCGCCGGGCGATCTGGTAGCCCTCGGCGACGTGGAGCTCTTCGAGAGCCCGGTTCAGCTCGTAGCGGGTGCGCCGCTCGATGACGCTTCGGCGGTGGCGCAGGTACTCGTCGAGCATGACGTGCAGCGCGCAGGTGCGCGGCTGCATGTCCACGAGGCCGAGCATGATCGCGCCGAAGGTGGTCCGCAGGTTGGTGTGCTTAAGCAGATAGTTCAGCGCGCGGTTGGGGTTGACGTCGCGCCGCAGCTCGATCTCGATGCGCATACCGCGCTTGTCCGAGTAGTCCTGCACGCCGAGAAGGCCGTCCAGCTTCCGATCCTTCGCGATCTGCACGATGGACTTGATCAGGTTTTCCTTGTTGACCTGGTAGGGGATCTCGGTAACGACGACGATCGACTTGCCCGCGTCGCCCGGCTCGATGGTGGTCTTCGCCTGGAGGACGATGGAGCCGCGGCCCGTCTCATAGGCGCTGCGAATGCCCTTCGCCCCCATGATGATGCCGTAGGTGGGGAAGTCGGGTCCCGGTAGGCGCTCCATCAGTTCGTCGAGGGTGCAATCGGGCTTCTCGACGCGTAGGAGGAGGGCGTTGCAGACCTCGGTGAGGTTGTGGGGCGGCAGGTTGGTCGCCATGCCGACCGCGATGCCCTGCGAGCCGTTGCAGATCAGGTTCGGGAATCGGGACGGGAGGACGGTCGGCTCGAGGAGAGTCGTGGAGTAGTTGTCGATCCAGTCGACCGTGTCCCGGTCGAGGTCGTCCATGATCTCCATCGCGAGCGGCGTGAGGCGGCATTCGGTGTACCGCTGGGCGGCAGGTGCGTCGCCGTCGACGGAGCCGAAGTTGCCCTGGCCGTCGATGAGGGGATAGCGCAGCGACCAGGGCTGGGCCATGCGGACGAGGGTGGGGTAGATGACCTGGTCGCCGTGCGGGTGGTAGTCGCCCGAGGTCTGGCCGGTCACCTTCGCGCACTTGACGTACCCGCTGTCGGGGGTCACGTTGAGGGTGCGCATGGCGTAGAGGATGCGCCGCTGGACGGGCTTGAGGCCGTCGCGAGCGTCGGGCAGGGCCCGCGCGATGATGACGGACATCGCGTAGTTCACGTAGGAGCGGCCAAGCTCCTCGCTCACCTGCACGGTGGAAAGGTTGGGATTCTCGTCTGCCACGGGTTCCTTTTTCTACGCCCTTGCGGAGCGTTTTCTGACCTTATTGTACCCGTTCCGGCCTCTCAGAGCCGATTTACGCCCTTCGCCCCCCTTTCCGGCATCCCCCTGACGCGGTTCGCCAGGGCGGTTCAGGAATTCGGCCCGCGCTTCTCCGTCTCACCGATCAGGTAGATCCTCATCGCGCCGCTGATGATGTCGACCGTGTTCAGCAGGACCAGGAGAAGACCCCACGGGCCGACGAACAGGGATCCGACAAACGAACCCGCGAGCCCGAAGAGGCCGAAGATGACGCTGAGGCCGGCGAGGAAGTTGGCGACGCCGCGCGCGAACTCCAGCCGCGCGGCGAGGTCCGCACCCACCACGACCCGGAAGGCGGCGATCCCGAAGCCCAGGATCGCCCCGAGACTGGCGAAGCCCGGAGCCTCGATCGTCTGCTTCACGCCGAACATCTCCATCTTCACCGGCGTGATCGCCGTGTGGTAGGTCTCCGCCGCGTGACCCAGGCCGGAAACGATCCAGTAAGCGCAGAGGGCGTAGTAGACCGGCCAGATCCAGGTTGGGACGGTCCCGTACGATCGGGGCTTCGCGCCGACTCCCCGCCGGGCGCGCGACCCCCTTGACGTCGGAGCCGCAGAACCGGCGCTTCTGGGCCCAGTCGGGAAGGGAGCGTCGGCAGCCGCTACAGGCGATCATAAGCAGGAAGATTCTAGCGGGAAAATTGGAAAACGTCAAGAATTTGCGCTCTTGTCCCTTTAGGCGCAAGAACCCCCCAGGTCTCGTCGTCCGCTTCAAAAATGACGCATATTCAAAGGGTAAGGAGCTCTGGCGTCGTTGCCGGAGCGACCGCCGTCCCGCAACGTCGCGGGATTGAGTTCCGTAACCCTCACGATGGGATTGAAGCGGACTCTGATCGTTCTGTGTCTCGCTTTCCCTCTCGCGGGCCAAGCCTGCTACAACGACCGCGACACGCTCGGCTTCGAGCTGCGCAACCGGCCCGACGTCCAGCGCGCCCTTACCGGCCGCTTCGAACGCAATCCGCCGCTCTATTACGCGATGCGCGTCGCGCGTCTGCGCGCGAAGCCGCGCCTCACCCCGGCGGAAGTCGACGATCTCGCCGTCGCTCTCGACCGGCTCGGGCGGGACGACGAGGCCTGCGCGGCGCTCGCCCGCAAGCGATCCGCCACCGACGACGAGCGGTACCGCTTCTTCGCCAACCGGGGCACCGTCCGCGCCCACCGATGGCTTCGCCATCACGGAACCAAGACCGAGTTGAAGGCGGCGGAGGAGGACATCGTCCACGCCCTGGCGATCAATCCGAAGGCCCACTTCGGGCGGGAGGCGGTCCAACTGGAGCTTATCCGCTGGCTCGAACGGCCCGAGCCGAAGCCCGATGCGTACGACAAGCCGCTCGGTGAGTGGCTGGGCGACCGGGTAGAGGACGTCGACCCCATCACCGGCCTCGCGGGCCTGATCGAACTGGGCGGTGCGTGGGAGTCGCCCGACGTCGCGGTGGCGATCGCCATGCTGGCCGAAGAGCGCGAGTCGTTTTCGATCGAGCGGCTCGCCCTCGAACGTTACCAGGAGCTTCGGCGGGAGGGGCGTCCCATCCTGGCCAACTCGACGGCGGACTGGGCGGAGGAGAACGAGGCGAGCCGCGAGAAGGACCCGCCCGCCGGGGAGCCGCCGATCGCGGCGAGCTTCCGTCAGCTTCGCAACGAGGCCGAGGGGTGGCATCGAGCACGCACCGACTTCATGGTCGCGCGGCTGAAGGCGGGCCGTCATCCCGACACCGACCCGACGTTCTGGACGGACTGGCGCGAGCCCGCGATGCCGCGCCTCTCTCCCGAGCGGCGGGAGCGAGCCTCCGAGCGAGGGATACGCCTGTTGAACCTGGGGTTCAAGTCGTTCGTCGTTCTTACCCTCGGCCTGCTGATCGGCTCGATCGTGCTGATTCGAAGGATCGGGCGTAGAAGGAGGGCATGAAGAGCGCCGCCGTCCTCGCCCTGGCCGCCGTCGCGGGCGGGCTGCCCCCGACCGTCGGAACGCACCCGGGCGGGGTGGCGCCGGGCGGGGGCGCGCTCCACGCCGCGCCCGGGCGTCGGCTCGCCGCCTTCAGCCGGGGCTGCTTCTGGGGCATGGAGGCACGGTTCCGCGCCCTGCCCGGCGTTGCGGCGACCGCGGTGGGCTACATGGGCGGGAGCGAGACGAACCCCACCTACGAGTCGGTCCACGCGCGGCGGTCCGGAGCGCGGCACGTCGAGACGGTCCTCGTGGAGTACGATCCCCATCGGATCGGCTACGGGGCCCTGCTCGACGTCTTCGCGGCGTCGCGTCCCGGCCTGCGCTCCGTGGCGTGGAGCTTCGACGAGGAGCAGCGCGCGGCGGCGCAGGCGCGCTTCCCCGAGAAGACGCGTCCGGCGGGAACGTTCTGGCTGGCCGAGGAGCGGCACCAGCAGTACAACGAACGGCACGGCATGGCCTGCCCGGCGTAGAGAGAAGGGATGAAGCTGTTCGTCGCCGCCGCCGCGCTCGGTCTCGCCGCCCTCGCCTTCAACGGCGCGACCCACCGCGTCAAGCCGACGGGGGTGGGAACCGATCCCGGCGGGGTCCTGGCGACGACCAAGCCCACGCCGAAAAAGGGGGACCGGCTGGCGGCGTTCAGCGCGGGCTGCTTCTGGGGCGTCGAGGGCTGGTTCCGCAAGGTGCCCGGCGTCGTCGCGACCACGGTGGGCTATACGGGCGGCCACACGGAGAACCCGACCTACGAGGACGTCTGCTCCCACACGACGGGCCACGCGGAGACGGTCCTCGTCGAGTTCGACCCGAAGAAGGTTTCGTACGAACGGCTGCTGGAGATCTTCTGGTCGATCCACGACCCCATGCAGGTCGGGGGCCAGGGACCGGACATCGGCGACAGCTACCGCTCCGCCGTCTGGACCTACGGCGACGACGAGCTCGCCGCCGCGAAGCGGAGCCTCGCCGCGCAGGAGAAGGCGGAAGGGGCGACGTTCACGACGACGGTCAAGCCCGCCGCCCCGTTTTGGGTCGCTGAGGGATACCATCAGCAGTACGCGAAGAAGACGGGCCACGACGCCTGCCCCTCGCCGCGAAGGCCGGTGAACCTGACGGGCGGTTAAGGCATCCAAGACGCCGTGGGCGGCGTCTTCAACTCGGATTACTGGAAACGGGTCCTGACGCCCGAGTCGCTCGCGGTCCTGCTCGTCACGACCCTGATCGTGACGGCGCTGGCGATCCTGATCCGTCTGCGAGTCACCTACCGCCTCGACCTTTCCGCGACCAAGGCCCTCCAGACCTTCGAGCGGCCCTGGGCGACGCGGCTCGCGAAGTGGGCGACCTGGATGGGGAACAGCCTGACGGTCGTCTTGCTGTGCGTGGGGGTCGTGGCGATCGCCCTGCTCTGCCGCCAGGGCGAGGTGGCGGTTCTCGCGCCGTTTACCCTGCTCTCGCTCCCGATCAACGCGGTCGTGAAGAACGTCGTCGACCGCAAGCGCCCGGGAGAGGAGGAGGCGCGCATCCATCCGGGGCCGCGCTGGGGCTTCAGCTACCCGAGCGGCCACTCGATGGGAAGCGCCGCCTTCTACGGTTTCCTCGCCTTCCTGCTCTGGACCCTGATTCCCGGTCTGCCGTTGCGGGTGGGTTTGGTCTCCGCCTTCGCGCTCCTGCCCGTTCTGGTGGGAGTCAGCCGCGTCTACTTGGGGGCGCACTGGACGAGCGACGTGGTCGGCGGCTGGGCGGGCGGCCTCTTCGTCGCGGTTCCTCTGGCGTTGTTGTACAACGGCGTGCATTGAGCCTCTTCGGGTCGGATCGCTCTCGCGCAAGCTTCGCATGCGGCCACACGCTTCGCGTTTCCCCGTTCGGTAAACAAGCGCGGGCTTAGGCGACGATCCGCATCGGGAGTCCTTCGGCGTCCTGGGTGGGAGTTTCGGGGAACGTCCGGGCGGTTCCGGCGACGATCCGGCGGGCGGTCCAGAGGCAGGCGAAGGCGTCGAGCACGTCGTCGGGGGCGAGGTCCTTGCGGCGGTAGAGGTGGGCCGGGACGGGGCCGAACTCCTTCTCGACGAGAGCGCGGCGGATGGCGGCGCCCTCGCGGGTCTTCTTCTTCTCGACGATCGGCCTTCCGTCGTTCCAGAGGGCGAAGCAGACCTCGGGATGGACCTCGACCACGGTCTGGCGGGCGGTTTCCGACCCACGCATGAGCGCGTCGACCTCCGCGACCTTGGCATAGATGCCGTACGCCTGGATCGCGACGCCCTTGCCCTCGGCGGCCTGCCGGATGGCGGTGGCCTCCGCGTGGCTCGTCGCGTAGGCGGCGGGGCGAATCGGGGCGGGCATGACACTCGTGCCGCGCACCGGCCCGAGGAACTTCCGGGTCAGGGTGTCGGGCGGGCGGGGACCGGCGTCGGTCAGGCCGATCGGGATGTCGACGGTGACGAGGGCGAAGGGCTCGCGTTCGAGAAGTTCGGCAAGGCGCGGAACGACGAGGATCTCGACCGTTTCGTCGCCCCGGTCGATCGCGGCGACCCAGCCGCCGGGGCACCCGTCTACACCCGCGAGGGTCGGCATAGGGCCATTGTACACATGCGCCCAAGGAGACCGCGAGGCGGCCCACGGGAAAAACGTCGGGATAAAAGCGCCTTTCGTCCGAGACCTTCTCGCGCCAAAGCGCTCTGGCGATAGGGTGGTGTACTCGTTCACGGCGTCCTCGCGGGGTGGGGGCGCTTTGGGGTCGTTGCGCCCGTCCCGAAAGGAGAACCCCGTCGGGCCCCCGGCGCGTTCCGCAGGGCTAGGGCTCGGGAAGGAACGCGATGCCGTGCTCGGCGGCGATGGTGGGCAGAAGGTGCGTCTCGCCCGCCGCGAAGGCGGCGGCGTAGCGAGGGATGAACCGCTCGAAATTGTCGCCGCTGATCATGATGTGGAACCGGACGCCCTGGGGGCCGGATTCGAAGCGGTGCGGGACGTTGCGGGGCGCGAAGGCGACGTCGCCCGCGCGGAGCTCGTGACGGACGCCGTCCAGGATGAGGACCAGGGCGCCTTCCAGGACCATGAAGGTCTCGTCCTCGCGCTCGTGGAGGTGGTAGGGCGGGCCGAAGTGGGGAGCGTCGATCGTCGTCTCCACGAGCGTGAAGGCGCCGCCGGTCGCCGCGCTAGAGAGGATCAGGCGGCCCTGCTCGGGGCCCATGCCCATACGGAGGCCTTCGTCGGCGCGGACGATCTGGGGGGCGAGGAGAGTCGAGACGTTCATGGGAGTTGGGATCGTACCACCGCTATAAGATGGTTATCGATCGAAAGTCCTAGGAACGCGGGTCGTTCGGGTCTCGTCCCTGGGCGCATGGGACGGGTCAAGGTTCGGGGCTGCTGTTGCGGCGTTCCTTTCGGGTGCGGGACGCTGGTTCTGGTGGGCGTCCTGCTGGCGGCGTTCACGCACGCGCTCGGGCGGTAGGGGTCCGTTTGGGCTGCGGCGTTCGAGGGTATCGGATCGCGGGGGCCGTGGGGAAGTCCGGGAGCTTGGCGAGATGGAGTTCGACGGCTCTGCGTAGGCGGCTCCCGGACGATAAACATTTGGGGGTGGCGGGAAGGTCCGGGAGCTTGGCGGGGCGGGGCGGGGCTGGGCTCGATAGCTTCCTGTAGGCGGTTCCCGGATGATAAGGTTCTCGGTGGTGGGGGAAGTCCGGGAGCTTGCTGGGGTGGATCTTGAAGGATTCTCGTGAGCGGCTCCCGGACGATAAAGCTCTCGCGTTCTATCCTCCGGGAGCCGAAGCGGTCCTTTTGACATCCAGGCCCCACCAAGCTCCCGGAGTCGGTCAATGGCTCTTGAGCGATAGGGTCTTTCGGGTTTTTTGCTATTCTGCTCGGGTGGACGACGAGCGGCGGCGTTGGCGAAACCCGTCGGAGCCCGGGGGGCGGTTCTTCGTGACGACCACGACGCTCGACCGGGCGCACCGGTTTCTCTCGGGGGAGGCGAAGGACCGGATCACGCGGAGCCTGCTCCAGACCTCGCTCGCGGCGAAGGTCCACGTCAGCCACTACGTCGTGCTGAGCAACCATCTGCACCTCCTCGTCTTTCTTCCCGAGGATCTGACGCTGCCCCGGTACGTGCAGCGGTTGAAGTCGCAGGCGCACCAGCGGTTCGGGGAGCCGGGGCCGCTGTGGGAGGAAGGCTTTCGGGGGCTGCGACTGGTGGGGGAGCTCTTCCGGGTGCAGAAGGTGGATTACATCCACGGGAATCCGCTTAAGTACGGCCTGGCGGAGCGGGCGGAGGAGTACCGGTGGTCGAGCGCCCACGCCTACGCGCAGGGTCTCCACGACGAGTGGCACACGCTGGACCTGCGGCGGGCGATGAACCTGTACGCGCGGTGAGGGGGAGGACCGGGAGCTTGGGGAGGCCTCGTCGAGAGTTTTCGGAGCGCGGCTCCCGGTCGATAAGGTGCTCGCGTTTCGTCCTCCGGGAGCCGGAGGGGTCATCCTTACGCCGGGGTTGGGTTTAAGCTCCCGGAGGTTTTGGGAAGGGGTTTCCGAGGTTTGGCGGCGAGGTCGAGGGCGGGAAGCCTGGGAGCTTGGCGGGGCGGGGTTCGGGAGGTTTCCGATGGCGGCTCCCAGGCGATAAGGCTTCGTAGCCCTTTTCCAAAGGCTCTGTTCCGGGATCAAATCCGCCACCTATCCTATTGGAACGAGACAAGCTCCCGGATTGGTTAGGAAAGGTGATGGATCTTGATCGACTAAGAGCTTAGGAAAGCACTCATCACTTGGTTCGCTCTCTCGTAGGTGCTGCTCGCCCCATCAAGCATGACAGGGAACTTAAACTGCCTCCAAGCTTTTCGAACGGCGCGAAGGTCGCATGGTTCTCGCTTCAGGAGTACCAGGACGGTTGCCGCTCGATCGGAAGCGATGGTGATCTGGTTGTCGTCAAGAGCACGGGCTTCCTCAAGGCCGAGGCAAAGCTCGTTGATCGTTGCGATCGCTTCGGTACGGGAGACCGAGGAGGAAACGATGTTGGGGGTAGACGACAGATAGTCGAGTGGGTATGAGCTGTACGATTTCATGGTCTTCGTCGTATCACGATAGTCGGACCGAACAAGGTTCGGTGAAGATGACGAGGTGGGTTAGGTCGTTGAATCACTGGGTAAGAACCGTAGGCAGGGCCGCTAATCTATGAACAATTCTCTCGTACTAATCTTTCGGTTCGTGGACGGCGATGAGCCCTTTCCGAAGTAAAGGGCTCTAGGCTAGAAAAATATAAGATGCTATCGAGGTTGCGCTAAGCCTTAGCGCAACCTCGATTCTGTTACGAGCAGCCGCTGGTTTCGCCGCAGGAGTCGCACTTGAGGCAGACGCCGTTGCGGACCATGGTGAAGGCGCCGCAGTTGGTGCACGGGTCGCCTTCGTAGCCCTTGAGGCGGGCCTGACGGACCTTCTCGCCGACCTCGTCGCGCTCCATCACCGCCGCCGACGCCTTGGTGGGGACGACGTTGGTCACGAGGGCGACGGCCTTGCCGTTCGTGTGGCCGTTGCTGGCGAACAGGCTCGGGTTGGGATCCTCGAACTTCGGCACGGCGGCGAGGGCCTGCCGGGCCTCGAGCTGCTGGGTCGGGCTACCGATCGCCTTCGCGTTCTCGCCGAAAGGGAGAGGCGACTGAGGGTCGGCGGCGAAGCCCTTCGACGTGTGGTCCTCGGTGGTGAAGCCGGGGACGGCGCCGCGGAAGTCCTCGTCCTCGACCTCCTCCTCGTCGAACTCAGCCGACTCGTTCGGGCGGCCGACGGTGTCGCCGCGCAGGTCCTCGGGCTTCACCTGCACGAGGTCGGTCCGGCCCAGGTAGGACAGGGCGAGCTCGCGGAAGATGTAGTCGATGACCGAGGTGACCATCTTGATGTTGTCGTGGCCCTGGACGGGGCCGTTCGGCTCGAAGCGGGTGAAGACGAACGCTTCGACGAACTCCTCGAGCGGCACGCCGTACTGGAGGCCGAGCGAGATCGCGATGGCGAAGCAGTTCATCAGCGACCGGAACGCCGCGCCTTCGCGGTGCATGTCGATAAAGACCTCGCCGAGCGAGCCGTCCTCGAACTCGCCCGTCCGCAGGTAGACCTTGTGGCCGCCGACGCGGGCCTTCTGGGTGTAGCCCCGGCGGCGGCCCGGGAGGACGCGCCGCTTGGAGATGTAGCGGTAGACGAGCTTGACGGCGGCCTCCCGGACCTCGTCGGAGACGGGAAGGGACTGGATGGCGGAGGGAACCTCGACCATCCCGGCCAGGGTTTCCGGTTCGAGGGAGGCTTCGAGGATCGCGGCGGCGGCGTCGTCGGACGAGGCGTTGAGCGGCTGGCTGAGCTTGGAGCCGTCGCGGTAGAGGGCGTTCGCCTTCAGGCCGAGGGTCCAGGAAAGCCAATAGGCGTCGTTGACGTTCTGCACGGTGGCGTCGCCGGGCAGGTTGATCGTCTTGGAGATCGCGCCGGAGAGGAACGGCTGGGCGGCGGCCATCTGGCGGATGTGGCCTTCGGCGCTGATGTAGCGCCGGCCCTTCTTGCCGCACTTGTTCGCGCAGTCGAAGACGGGGAGGTGCTCGGCCCGCAGGTGAGGGGCGCCCTCGACGGTCATGGCGCCGCAGACGTACTCGTTGGCGGCGTCGATGCCGTCCTTGGTGAAGCCGAGGTGGCGCAGGAGGTCGAACGACCAGTCGTTCATCTGGGCGTCGGTCACGCCGAGGGTGTCGCGGAGGAAGCCTTCGCCGAGGGTCCACTTGTTGAAGGCGAAGCCGATCTCGAAGGCGGAGGCGAGGCCGGACTCCACGCTGTCGATCTGCTCCTGGCCGAAGCCCTTGGCCTTGAGGATCTCGTGGTTGACGAACGGGGCGTCGCGCAGGGTCTTGTGGCCCAGGGCGTAGGCGATGACGTCCTCGACCTGCTCCTGGGAGTAGCCCAGGTTGCGCAGGGCGGGGGGCACCGAGTTGTTGATGATCTTGAAGTAGCCGCCGCCGGAGAGCTTCTTGAACTTCACGAGGGCGAAGTCCGGCTCGATGCCGGTGGTGTCGCAGTCCATGATCAGCCCGATCGTGCCGGTGGGGGCGAGGACGGTGGTCTGGGCGTTGCGGTAGCCGTGCTTCTCACCCAGGGCGAGGGCCTGGTCCCAGGCGTCGTGGGCGGCGGCGAGCAGGTCCTTGGGGCACAGGGCCTGGTCGATGCCGACGGGCTTGATGCTGAGGGCGTCGTAGTCGTCGACGTCGCGGGCGGCGCTCCGGTGGTTCCGGATGACGCGGAGCATGCTGTCGGCGTTGCGGGCGTAGCCCTCGAAGGGGCCCTGCTCCTTGGCGAGCTCGGCGCTGGTGGCGTAGGCGTCGCCGCCGAGGATGCTGGTGAGGCCGCCGGTGAGGGCGAAGCCCAGGGGCGAGTCGTAGGGGACGCCCATCCGCATGAGGAGGGCGCCGAGGTTGGCGTAGCCCAGGCCGAGGGTGCGGAAGACGTAGCTCAGGCGGGCGATCTGGGGGCTGGGGAACTGCGCCATGAGGACGGAGATCTCCAGGACGACGGTCCAGAGGCGGATGGCGTGGCGGTAGCCGACGATGTCGAAGCCGCCGGTGGCGTCGTCGTAGAACTTGACCAGGTTGATCGACGCGAGGTTGCAGGCCGTGTCGTCGAGGAACATGTACTCGGAGCACGGGTTGCTGGCGTTGATGCGGCCGTCGGCGGGGCAGGTGTGCCACTCGTTGATGGTCGTGTCGTACTGGAGGCCGGGGTCGGCGGAGTTCCAGGCGGCCTCGCAGATGTCGTTCCAGAGTTCCTGGGCGGGCTTGGACTTGACGACCTTGCCGGTGGTGCGGGCGGTCATGTTCCAGTCGGCGCCCTTCTCGACGGCCTCGAAGAAGGTGTTCGGGACGCGGACGGAGTTGTTGGAGTTCTGGCCCGCGACGGTGACGTAGGCCTCGGACTCGTAGCCCGTGTCCATGACGGGGAACTCGATGCTCGTGAAGCCCTGCTGGGCGAACTGGATGGCGCGCTGGATGTAGTTGGCGGGGACCTCGGCGGCCTTGGCCTCGGCGACGGCGCGGTTGAGGGCCTTGTTGGTGCGCGGGTTGAAGTCGCCGACGCACGACTGCATGACGGCGTTGACGTGCTTGGAGACGATCTTGGTGCCGGCGACGAGGGCGGCGACCTTCTGTTCCTCCTTGACCTTCCAGTTGACGAACTCCTCGATGTCCGGGTGGTCCATGTCGAGGCAGACCATCTTGGCGGCGCGGCGGGTGGTGCCGCCGGACTTGATGGCGCCCGCCGAGCGGTCGCCGACCTTGAGGAAGCTCATGAGGCCGGAGGACTTGCCGCCGCCGGAGAGTTTCTCGTTCTCGGCGCGCAGGCTGGAGAAGTTGGTGCCGACGCCGGAGCCGTACTTGAAGATGCGGGCCTCGCGGGTCCAGAGGTCCATAACGCCGCCCTCGTTGACCAGGTCGTCCTTGACGGAGAGGATAAAGCAGGCGTGGGGCTGGGGCCGCTCGTAGGCGTTGACGCTCTTGGTCAGCTCGCCGGTCTTGGGGTCGACGTAGGTGTGGCCCTGGGCGCCGCCGGTGATGCCGTAGGCGAAGTGGAGGCCGGTGTTGAACCACTGGGGCGAGTTGGGGGCGGCGACCTGCTTGGCGAGCATGTGGACCAGCTCGTCGTAGAAGGCCTGGGCGTCCTCGGCGGTGTCGAAGTAGCCGTGGCTCTCGCCCCAGGAGCGCCAGCATCCGGCGAGGCGGTGGAAGACCATGCGGGCGTCGGTCTCACGCTCCTCCTTGGGCACGACGGCCTCGGCGTTGGGCCCGGCGTACTCGGCGTGGTTCACCTTTCCGGGAGTGAGTCCGGCGCGGCGGAAGTACTTCTGGGCGAGGATGTCGGTGGCGACCTGCGACCAGGCGCTCGGGACCATGACGTTCTCCATGAGGAAGACCGTCGAGCCGTCCGGGTTGCGGATCTCGGACTTGCGCGGCTCGAAGCTCAGGCCCGCGTAGGGGTCCTGGCCGGCGGTGGTGAAAAAGCGGTTGATCTTCATACGAGAGCGGGTTCCTGGTGGGAGAGGTCGTGGGTGATCACGTGGGCGAAGTCACCGAGACAGTTGAATTCCTGGTAGACGGAGGCGTACCGAACGTACGCCACGGGGTCGAGTTTGCGAAGGGCCTCCATGGCGCGGGCTCCCACCTCTCGGCTGGGAATCTCCTCGACGAGGCCGTTAAAAAGGTCGCGCTCGATGCGGTCGGCGGCGGCGCGCAGATCGATGGCGGAGACGGGTCGCTTGCGGGCGGCGAGGCGCATCGACTCGGTGAGCTTGTCGCGGTCGAACTCCTGGCGCCCGCCGTCGCGCTTCACGACGAAGAGGCGGGGCCGTTCGGCCCGTTCGAAGGTGTTGAAGCGCCGCCCGCAGCCGCCGCACTCCCGGCGTCGACGGATCGCGTCGGCCTCGGGAGCGGGTCGGGAGTCGAGTACCCGCTGTTCGTCGTTTCCGCAATAGGGACACCGCACGCCTTTGTTCTACATCTAGGGTCGAGACGAAAGCGGAGACACAAGATGTAGTTTCGCCCCTTTTTAGTTATCCTACGTCTACCCACCGCGTACTCACACACCTCCCACCGGTTTTCCACAGGTTATCCACGGACGATGGATAACGTCGTGATAGACCGGCGCTTACAGTCGTTGCGGTGGCGGTCGCAAGATGTTGTGGGCGCCGTTCCACGTTTGAACTCCTCCCCACGGTCTTCCACGCCCGGAGGCGTGGAGCCACCTTCCGCTCGGGCCTCGCTTCAAGGGGAACCCTCTCGGGGGTTCGGTAGGCTTTGAGCGTGGAACGGCACGCCCTGACCCTCATCGCGGACGATCGTCCGGGACTTCTGCGCGATCTTTCGGCGCGGGTGGAGGGAAACATCGAGTGGCTGGCGGTGGAGGTCCACGGCGGGGTGGCGACGGTGCATCTGGAGGTCGAGGGCGGCGTGCCGTCGTTCGAGGGCGTCGCGGGGGTGCGCGAGTCCTACGCGGCGCCGAGCGCATCGAGCGTGTTCGGCAAGCGGGTGATCGTGATCGGCGGCGGGGCGCAGGTGGCGCAGGTCGCGGCGGGCGCGATCTCGGAGGCGGACCGGCACAACCTGCGGGGGGAGCGGATCTCGGTGGACACGATCCCTCTTGTCGGCGAGGCGGGACTGGCGGAGGCGGTGCGGGCGGTGGCGCGGCTGCCGAGGGCGCGCATCCTCGTGTTGGCGGGGGCGATCATGGGCGGGGAGATCGCGCAGGCGGTGCTCGACCTACGGGCGGCGGGGGTGCTCGTGATCTCGCTCAATATGGTCGGCTCGGTCCCGGCGGCGGCGGACCTCGTGGTGACGGATCCCGTCCAGGCGGGCGTGATGGCGGTGATGGCCATCGCGGAGACGGCGCGGTTCGACCTCGCCCGCGTGCGCGGGCGACGGTACTAGGCCCGGTACGATCGGGGTTTGGACGAGGCCGTCGCCTCCAGCCGAGCGAGCGCCACGAACGGGGGCATTTCGAGAGGATCGAAGCTTTCCGGCCGCCTTCGCTCGCTCCGGAACCGTTCTGTTAGGCTCAAGAGGCTCGCCCTTTGGTGCGGTCCTTTACGATCCACCGTGTCTACGTCTCTGGGTTTCTACCGGAGGGCGGCGCGCAACGGTCGGAGCGTCTTTTCGCGACGGTCTCGCTCGTCGCTCGAGGGGTTGAGGCGACGCGGTACGATCCAGGTTCGGCCCAGGGTGTTGACGCCATGGTTCATCGACCATCGCCAGCGGACTCGGGACCAGAGCGAGGGGGTCGCCGGATCGGAGGGAAGGTCGCGCAGCATCCCCTGGGCTCGGGCCACCAGCGCCGGATCGAGGGCGGCCCGCGTTCGCCGACAAACCTTCCGATCCTCTTGGGCGAAGGCGACCGCGAGCCGGGTCGTCTCCAGGGGGTCGTAGGTCCCGACGTCGATCTTCTTGTATTCCGTGAAGTCGGAGAAGACCTCGACGATCCCGTCGGGCGTCGTGGCCGCTCGAACGAGATCGGGGAGCGTGCTGTTCCGGAAGTCGACGCCCACCGCGTCGGCGAGGTCCGATCCGTCGTTGCGGGGAAGCGCGGCGAGGACGCGGCGGCGGCCCTCGGCGTCGTAGCCGCCGCGTCGGGCGGCGACACAGACCGTCATGCTGGCCTTTCCCAACATGATGGAGACCACATCGGCCTCGAAGGAATCGCCTCCGGCGCGCCGGAGGGCGTCGATCAGGCGGAACGTGAGGATTGAGCGGTCGGCGCATCGACCCCGGTCGCCCTCCTTGGTGGCCTTGAGGATCGACTCTAAAAGGCTGGCTTCGATTTTGGGAAAGCCGAGTCGGCGATCGATGCCGGGCTGAACGAGCGGGGTTTCCGGAGCTTGGAGCGGCCCGGCGTCGAGGAGCGCACGCAGACGATCCGCCGGGTCGCCCTTCTCCCGCGCGAGACGGAGGACGGCAAGGAGGCGCGCCTCGGCGGCGGGGTCGTCCGGCGGCGCTTCGCGCAGATCCTTGGGGATGAGGGCCAAGACCTGTGCCTTCGTGGCCTGCCCGATGTGCGGGACAGAAGCCTGGTAGGCGATCGATACCGCAGCCACGCAGGCGGTTCCGAGTCCGAGCCAAAGCCATCCTCGCGGCATCGCCATCGTTTCCCTAACGGAAGCGGCACGTCGGGGGTTGCGCCTTTACTCGGCCGAACTTAACGGGGACGAAGACGGGGCGGGTACCATCCCCGTTGATCGCCATGCCCGAAACCGTCGAACTCACCTACCGCGAAGCCCTGCAGCAGTCGATGCTCGAGTGCATGGAGCAGGACGAGAACGTCATGATCCTGGGCGAGGACATCGGTCGCTACCAGGGCACCTTCAAGGTCACCCGCGACATCTTCACCAAGTACGGCCAGAAGGACAACCGCTACAACCTGCGGATCCTGGACACGCCCATCACCGAGGCCGGCTTCGCGGGCATGGCGACCGGGGCGGCGATGGCGGGCCTGCGGCCCATCGTAGAGTTTATGACGATGAGCTTCTCGATCCTCGCGCTCGACCAGATCATCAACCACACGGCGAAGATCCACTACATGTCGAACGGCGTCGTGAAGTGCCCGATCGTGTTCCGCGGCCCCGGCGGCGCGGCCAAGCAGCTCTCGGCCCAGCACTCGCACTCGATGGAGGGCTGGTTCGCCCACGTTCCCGGCCTGAAGGTCGTCGCCCCCGCGACCGTGCAGGACGTCTACTCGATGATGAAGACGGCGATCGACGACGACAACCCCGTCGTGTTCTACGAGAACCCGGGTCTCTACGGCGTGAAGGGCACGCTCACCCCGGACGTCAACGCCCGCCAGGAGTTCGGCAAGGCGCAGATCCTGCGGGAAGGGAAGGACGTCTCGCTCGTCGGCTACAGCCGCATGACCCACGTCAACCTCGCCGCCGCCGAGCTGTTGGAGAAGGACGGCATCAGCGCGGAGGTCGTGGACGTCCGCTCGCTCCTGCCGCTCGACACGGAGACGATCTACGCGTCGGTCGCGAAGACGAACCGCGCGGTGGTGGTGTACGAGGACTGGCGCTCCGGCGGCTTCGGCGCGGAGATCGCGGCCCGGATCGGCGAGGACTGCTTCGACAACCTCGACGCTCCGGTGGCCCGCGTCGGCGGCCTCAACGCCCCGATGCCGTACGCCCGCGTGCTGGAGCTGCAGTGCATCCCGGACGAGAACGACGTCGTCGCGGCGGTCCGGAAGCTCCGCTAAGGGAGGCCTTCGGAAATCGAAGAAGGGGGGACATGGCCTAAGGCCATGTCCCCCCTTCTTCGTCGTTTCGGCGTTCGCCTACATGCCGTGCGAGCCGTGCATGCCCATCAGGCTCTTGGTCGCGAGCATCTTCTGGTGCATCTTGACGGCGGGGAGGGTCTTGATGGCGTAGTTCTTCGCCTCGGCGTCGTGACCCGTCTTGATCTCCTTCTCCATCTTCATGGCCGTCTCCGCGTGGGCGTCCTTCTGGGCCTTGAGGTAGGCGGCGTCGAACGCGGCCCCATGGAGGCCGCTCAGCTTCTTGACGACGGCGGCCTGCTTCGGCGGAAGGGCCTTGGGCACCGTCACCCGCTTCTTCGTGCCCACGACCTTGAGCTCTTCGAAGGCCGCGCCGTGGTCGGTGATCATCATCTTGGCGAATCCCTTGACGAAGGGGGAGGAGCCGTTCTTGAGGGCGACCTCGCTGGACTTGATCTCGAACTGGTTGCCGCCGGCGGCGTCCTTGATGAAGCCCCGGTCCTGGGGGGTCAAGCCCACCTTGGGCGCGCCGATCTTGTTCGGGTAGCCGTTCGCCTTGGAGACGGTGGTCTGGGCCACGGCGAGGACGCCGAGCGAGAGGGCGGCGATCATGATCGGAAGACGGAGCGTCACGTTCATGTTCCCTTTGTCCCTTTAAGGCCCCCCACGGTTCCCGCAAAAGCGTCGCCTTTATGGAGCGGGGAAAAAGACGCCTCGCGCACCCGAAAAGGGAGCTACCATAGGATTTGTGATGAAACGCACCATCGTGGCCCTCGGTTCGGCGCTCGCCGCCCTCGCGCTCGCCAAGGGCGCCAGCTCCGGTCTGAGCAAGGGCGAGGACGTGACCCCGTTCCACCCGAACCACTTCGCGGGTCCTCTCGCAGGCACCACCAACTGCTTCCCCTGCACCTTCCAGAACCGGCCTCAGGTCCAGGTGTGGGTGAACGGCGACAGGCCGGAGAACGTGGCGAAGATCGCGGAGCGGCTGGACGCGGCGATGAAGGCCAACGGCAAGGCCGAGTTCAAGGCCCTCGTGGTGTTCGTCGGCGAGGGTGAGAAGGCCGAGAAGGCGAAGGAAGCGGGCCTCGCGCTCGTGAAGAAGGAGGGTCTGAAGAACGTCGCCATGGCGACGATCGCCCCTTCGAACGAGGCGGTCAAGGCGTACAAGATCAACGTCTCGCCGGATGTGAAGAACACGGTGATCGTCTACCGAAACTGGAAGGTCCAGGACAAGATGGTCAACCTGAGCGCCGACGCGGCGGGCCTGAAGGCCCTCGACGGCGCGATCGCGTCCGTCGTCAAGTAAGCGCGGTCCCCCGGGATGGACGCGGCCCCGGTTTCCTATGGAGCCGGGGCCGCGTTCCGTCTGACTCAAGCGTGAGGTGGGTTAAGCCGACAGGCTGACCGAGATCGGACCCAGGGCATCGAACCTCTTCATTCCCAATCCGTTCCCTCTCCCCGGGGAGAGGGAACGGATTGACCGGACCCGGCCTCGTTCCTTGGTCGGAGGGCTTGTCTCGCATCCCCTAGGTGGGACGCGTCGCTCGCCCTACCCTCCGACGGGCTTGGCCGCCTCGGCAGGTAGAAGCTCGGCCTCTGGCGCAGGAGGACGCGGGTGGCCTCGCCACCGCCGACGGCCCCAGCGAGGGCCTTGAGGGCGAGGTCGGGCCGCTTGGCGGTCTCGCGGAAGAAGCGGGCCGCGTTCAGGGCGACTAGGGGGTTCTTCGGGGCGAGCCGCAGGGCCGCCTCGAAGTCCATTTGCCGCGTGCGATAATCGTCGATCCCGCGCAGGAGGTAGGCGGTCGCGGCGAGCGCGGTCTTCGACGCGACGCACGCCGCCGGGAGATCCTCGCGGCCTCCCAGGAGCAACACGGGGACGTTACCCAGCTTCAGCGCCTGGGACAAGAGCGGGATCGCCTCCCCGCTCCGGTTCGCCCCGACGAGGGCGAGGGCTTTGGTCATCTTCAGGCGAACGTTAGAGTATTCCGGAAAGGCTCGTTTCAGTTCCTCCAAGGCGAGGAGGTAGCGTCCCTGCTCGACGTAAATCTCCGCGAGGAGTTCGTGGACGGGCATCGCGTCGTCCTGCTCTTGGCCGTCGAGTCGCCGCAGGGCGCGGTCCGCCTCCGCCTCCGCCTTGGCCGTCTCGCCCCGGACGAGAAAGGCGCGCGAGCGTCCTTCTGCCTCGTTGATCTCGTTCATCAGCTGCGAGTGGGCACGGCCTTGGGCCATGTCCTCCGGCGAGCGCTCGCGGCCACCGAAGCGCTGGGCCGACGCCGGGGCGGCGAGCCCGGCCAGGGACAGTATGAGGAGCGCGAGGACGAGGGAGCTGTTTCGTCTCATTGGTTTCTCCATCGGACGGTGCCGGCACCGAGCGGAATGGCGTGGGTCCAGTCGGGGAAGGACGGGTTGGAGTCCAGAGCACCGTGTCCTTGGCCCAATCCGGATCTCGCCCAATGGCCCGAGGTGTAGGTCGCGGCGCCTTGCCACCACCAGGTGAAGCTCTGCAGAGGAACGGGCTGGCTTCCCGCTCCGGGCGGAGTGTACATCAGATAGTCGGTGAACTGGTCGTGCGCCTGGTAGGAGGCCGCCGCGCCCGAATCCAGACCGATGCCGGGATAGTCGTCCGTTCTCTTCAAGCTCCCGTTGGCGGTGAACTTTCCGTCCGGGGCCTCGCCGTCTTTCGAAGGATACAGGAACGCGTTGCCGTCTAAGCCCTGGGTGAACCAACCAAGGTCCGTGCTGCCGAACTCTTGAACCTGGTTCACGTAGGTGACCTGAGAGCCTTGGACCACCTTCGCGACTCTCGTCGTGTTGCCGCTGAGGATTTGCACCCAGCACCAGCGACCGTGGGTCCCGCCCGTGCCAACAAAGGTGGTGTCGTCTACGGACGCTCTCCACACGAATCCTCTGTAACCGGCGGGTACTGCGCTGGAACTGACGATACCCATAAAGAGCATCGGATCGTCAACGACTGCGACGCCATCAACAATGGCGGTATCGGTAAACCCAGGGCGTACGACGCTCGCGTCTTTGGACGCGCTCACGTTCAGCACCGTCCCGTCCGGCCCCACCGCGCGGACGGTGACGGACACCGTCGCGGTTCCTGCCTTGGCGAAGCAGCAGGCCAGCGTCGGGTCGTCCTTGTCGCCTGCGGCCAAGTCGATGCGGTGGCCGCTTCCGTTGATCGCCACCGTCGGGGGGACGTAGGTGAAGCTCTTGAAGGGGTCGGCAGAGCCTCCCGGCGACCATGCGTAGGCGGTCGCCGAGTAGGGCGGCGGGGGCGGGGTGGCGGTCCATCCCGAGGGAAGGCCTACCGACGCGCCGCACTGCTGGCCCACGAGGAACTCCTTGCCCGCGTCGTCCTTGCCGCCCGAGAGCGTCAGCGTCACCGGGGAGGCCTCGACGGCGTAGCTCACGGAGGCGGTGCCGCACACGAGGGCTTCGTTCGTGGCCCAAGCGGAGTTCGCGCTGACGCTCACGGCGCCCGTCGTGAACGAGTGGCCGGGGCTCGAGCGCATGGAGTACCGCACGTCCGAGGAGGACTGGCCGTCGACCGTCGTCGACTTGGCGTGGTCCCCGAGACCGTCCGAGCAGGAGCCCGCCTGGGTGTCGCCCGTCTAGACCGCGGTGGCCGTCTCCTTCAGGACGACCGCCGCCGGTTCGGTCCCGGCGGGGCCACTCCAGGTCAGGGTGGCGGTCACCGGGCCCTTCGCCTCGCTCGACCCCGCGCCCGGCTGGGCGGCGCCCGGCACGGGGACCCCGCCCGTCTGCGCGGACTTGCTCCAGCTTGATCCGCCGAACGTTCCGGTGATCGTCCGCCCGCCGCCCACGGACTTCCAGGTTCCGGTCGAATAGGTGACGTCGTACTGGTAGCCGGATGCGAGGGCCGCCGAGGTGACGAGGACGAGGAGGGCGAGGAGGCGCGGGATCGAGGAGAGCATGAGACTTAGCAGAACCGCGAGGTCGCAAATTTGGGAGGGCTCGAAACGAAGATGGGATCGTCCTACAACAGTCTTGGCGAAAAGTCAAGAAAATCTTTCGGCGGTCGATCGTCGCGTCTACCGCCTTGAAGCTCGATCGTCGCCCCGACGCGGAGAGCCTCCCTTGCGTAGGGGAGCCTCGGTCCGGCGCTCCTAAGGCTGGGAGACGGGTTTCATTACGAAGGGCGCCTTGTTGGACTCCACCTTAAGGAGGTCGCCCATCTTCTCCCAGTACACGACGGTGAGGGTGTAGTTGCCGGGAGCGAGCCGGTACATCGTCTCGACGTCGATGCGCGCGTTCTCGATCAGCTCCTTTCCCGTCTCCAAGACGAAGTCGATGTCGTGGTCGCGGTCGCCGAAACGCCTGACCACGCCGTCGCGGAGTTCCTTGCCGAGCGGCCTCAGGGGCGGCTCTTCGCCGTCGGCGTTCCGGAGGACGACCTCGTGGTTGACCCAGAAGCCCGCCTCGTGGATCACAGCGGGGCTCTTGCCCCCGTTGGCGAACCTCAGCCGGTAGTTCGGCCGGTCGGGACGGCGCGACCACTCATCCGGTGGGAGGGCGGTGAGGGTTAGCCGCACCGCGCCGGGGTCGCCCGTCGGAGCGGGAGGCTTGGCCCCGTGCTGCCCTAGCGCGCGCCCGCACGCCAAGGCGGCCAGCAGGCACGTCACGCCCGCACCCCGATGGAGGGCGCATGGGATAAAGGCCGTGGGGAGATCCGCTCGGAATCCACCACGCTATTGTACGGCAGCGACCGAGTGAGCATGGCCGAAAGCGAGCCCACGCCAGAAGTCTTTCGCGTCGGCACGAGAGCATCCGACGCCTACGGCGCGGGGTAGCCAAGAGGGTCTACACTGCCCGTATGCGCGTCCTGTTCATCGGCGGAACCGGGATCATCTCGTCGGCCTGCTCGCCGTTCGCCTTGGAGTCCGGCATCGACCTCTATCTCCTCAACCGGGGCCAGTCCCAGCGGCCCGCGCCCGAAGGGGCGAAGCTCCTGGAGGGGGACGTGCGCGACCCGGCTTCGTTCCGCAAGGCGGTCGAGGGGCTGACGTTCGACGCGGTGGTGGACTGGATCGCCTTCGGCACGAACCACATCGAGGAGGATCTCGACGTGTTCCGGGGCAAGACGGGGCAGCTCGTCTTTATCTCCTCGGCCAGCGCCTACCAGACGCCCGCCGCCTCGCTTCCCATTCTCGAATCGACGCCGCTCGACAACCCGTTCTGGGAGTACTCGCGCAACAAGATCGCGATCGAAGAGCGACTCATCCGGGCGTACCGGGAGGAGAAGTACCCCGTGACCATCGTCCGGCCCTCCCACACCTACGACCGGACCCTGCTGCCTTTCGATCACGGCTGGACGGTCGTGGACCGGATACGGCGCGGCCTGCCCGTCGTGGTGCACGGCGACGGCGCCTCGCTTTGGACGCTGACCCACCATCGGGACTTCGCCCGCGCGTTCGTGCCCTTGTTGGGCGACCCGAAGGCGATCGGGGAGGCGTACCACATCACCTCCGACGAGTGGCTGACCTGGGACGACATCTACCGCACGGTCGCCCGCGCGGCGGGCGTTCCCGCCCCTCACCTCGTTCACGTGCCGAGCGAGGTGATCGCGCGCAAGGTTCCGGGCCGCACGGGCGGCCTTCTCGGCGACAAGACGAACTCCTCGATCTTCGACAACGCGAAGATCAAGCGGGCCGTCCCCGGCTGGAACGCGACGATCCCGTTCGCGCGGGGCGCGGAAGAGATCCTGGCCTGGTACGACGCGGACCCCTCGCGTCAGAAGGTCAATCCCGAGCACGACGCGCTGGAGGAGGAACTGATCCGCTGGCACGAGAGGCCTGCGTAAGGCTATCGGGCGTTGGACCGTTGGTCTCTGAGATCGTTTTCCCAGGGACCGAACGGCTCGGCGCCCTCAAACCTTTTCCACGGTTCATCCCGTCCCAATCGGAAGCCCTATGGATCCCACCAAGGAGAAAGCCGTCGGGTGCGCCCTCGCCGGGGGCGCGCTTCTCTCGTTCTGCTCGTTGCCCCTGATGTGGATGTTCATGCTTTCGGGCGTCTTCACGGGCACGGCCAGCCGGGAGCCGGGTACCGACCGGATCAGCGCGCAGGGGGCGGGATCTATGAACGCCGTCCCGCTGATGATCACGATCTTCGCAGTGGGGCTGGCCTGCATGATCGGGGCGGTCTGGTACGGCCTCGCCTACAACCGCAACCAAGGCAAGGGAGAGCGGCGGACGATCGCGGACGCGCTGGTGCTCAGCCGCTACGCGATGACCAAGCGGGGCGACTTCCTGAGCGACTTCGATCTGGAGGCGGCGGAAGAGCCGCGATTCTACGTCCGGATGCGCCTTCCCGACGGCAAGGTGGGCGAGTATCCGGTCGCTCCGGAGACCTACTTCAACTGCGCGGAGGGGATGCCGGGCGAAGTCGAGCTGCAAGGACGCTGGGTTGGGCGGTTCACCCCGTACATCGGGCCCCGTCCGGGGCTATAATCGGGGCCGGAAGATGCCGGAACTCGCCGAAGCCTGGAAAGCGTCGCTACCCACCGTTCTGAACAACGTGACCGGTCGCGGCATCTGGACCGCCCTCAACGCGGCGGTGCCCATCGCGGTGGACGACGGGTGGCTGATCCTCGGCATCCCGCAGAACGACACGGAGCTGGCGGGCCATCTGCGCCTCCCGAACACGAGCCGCCAGATCGAGGTCGCCTTCAGCAAGTCGTACGGCGCGCCCGTCAAGGTCCGCATCATCGGCGGCACGACCGACGCCGACTATGAGATCTTCAAGCGGCGCGAGGCCGAGCGGCGGCGGATGCAGGAGGCGGAGATGGTCAAGCTCCGCCAGGAGCTGCAGGCCAAGTCGACCTGGGAAGGCGTGTACGAGCAACTGAGCCGCCGTTTCAGCGCGATGACGAACCGGAGCCTGCCCCAGAACAAGGCGCGCTTCTACGCGGAGGCGGTCGCGCTCGTGGCCGAGGCGCGGAAGGAGCGCCACAACGAGGACGACTCCGGCGAGCGTAACTTCGCCCGGTGCCTCGAGCGCATCTCGCAGTACTCCGACGTCCCGAGCACCCTCGTCGCCGAGGAAGTGCTCAAGCGCGCGGGCGAGCTCTAGGGTTGCCCACCGCCGTCCTGCTGGGCACGGGCACGAGCAACGGCGTCCCGATGCTGGGCGCGACGTACCCGCCGGGCTACCTCGACGATCCGCGCAACCGCCACAACCGCGCCTGCCTCGCCCTGCTGGGACCGACGGGCAACCTCGTGGTGGACTGTCCGCCCGAGCTTCGGCTGATGGCCCACGGCGCCGGGCTGCACGACATCGAGGCGGTCCTGATCACCCACTCCCACGCCGACCACGTGATGGGCATGGACGATCTGCGCTCCATCTGCATGAAGACGGGCCGTGCGGTGCCGGTCTGGACCCTTCCGCGCTATCAGGCGGACATCCGGCGCATCTTCGCCTACGCCTTCGCGGACTACCCGCCGGAGGTGTTCGTGCCGCGCTTCGATCTGCAGGACGTTCCAGAGGAGCCTTGGGACTTGGAGGTGGGGGGGATGCGGGTTCGAACCTTCCTCGTCGAGCACGGCAAGGTTCCGGTGATCGGTTTGCGGGTCGGAGGCTTCGCCTACGTCACCGACGTCAGCCGCATCCCCAAAGGGGCCTTGGCGGAGTTGCAGGGCCTCGACACCTTCGTGGTGGACGCCACCCGGTACCGGCCACACCCCAACCACTTCCACTACGAGAAGGCGATCGAGGTCTCGCGGCAGATCGGCGCCCGACGGACGATCCTCACCCACCTGAGCGGCGACTACGATCACGCGCGCACGAGCCAGGAGTTGCCATCCGGCGTCGAGCTGGCGTACGATGGGATGCGAATCGACGTGTGAGCGCTCCCATAGGGGAAGCCGAGTCGTCGTTTCGTCGGACATTTTCCCCGAAACCTCGGAACAACCCTGAGGTTCTGCAAATCCTCACCTATAAGGAATACGGGGTCCTTCAAACCTCCAAAACGACGATGTCCTTATCTCCCGACCATCTTCGCCGCTCTTGGACCGACTTCAAGGTCAAGCAGGACCCCCAGGCGCGGGTCGAGATCATCAACCACTTCGCCTACCTCGTGAAGATCACGGCGGGGCGACTCGTCGCCAGCCTTCCGGGCGGCCTCGACCGCGACGATCTCGTGGGGGCGGGCGTCGTCGGCCTCATCAAGGCCGTCGACCAGTTCGATCCTTCGCGGGACGTGAAGTTCGAAACCTACGCCATCGCTCTCGTGCGGGGCGCGATCCTCGAGATGCTCCGGGAGGAGGACTGGGTGCCGCGTTCCATCCGCGAGAAGCTCCGCGCTCTGGAGAGGACCCAGCGCGAGCTTGAGCGCAAGGCCGGTCGACCCGCCACGGAGCGTGAGGTGGCCGAGAAGATGGGAATCTCGACCCAAGAGGTCGGTGAGCTGATGGTGCGCGCCAGCCGCACCGCCGTCTATTCCCTCGACGACGTGCTTATCGGCTCCGAAGGCGACGAGTCGGTTAACTACAAGGACCTTCTGGTCGACGAGGACGCCGATCCGCGCGGCGAGATGGAAGGGCGCGAGATCCGTAACCTTCTGGGGCAGAGCATCGACCGCCTACCGGAGCGTGAGCGGCTCGTCGTCGCGCTCTACTATTACGAAGGGCTTACCTTCAAGGAGATCGGCAAGGTCTTGACGGTCAGTGAGAGTCGCGTTTACCAGCTTCATACCCAAGCGATGGGTAGAATGCGGAACTATATGCAACAGGAAGGCGGACTTCTGGTCCGTTAAGCCTGGGCGGGAACGGTCAGGGGCGTCGCGGCGTTACAACTCCGCGGCGCCCTTTTCCGCGCGGGCCCTCTTCCGGGAGAATTCAGACTTTTGAGACGCACCAACCTTCCTCTCTTCACGGCGGCTCTCGCCACGCTCACCCTCGCGGGCTGCCATTCCGGCGGCTCCGACGGCGGCAACCTCGCGACCGTCAACGGCGAGACGATCGGTTTGGACGAGTACCACAAGTACATGGAGCGCAAGCCGCTGGTCATCGTCCAGACCCAGTCCGGCCCGGCGGAGCTCCCGGTGGCGGCGCCCCTCGGTTTCCAGGCCCTGCGCGACCTGATCAACCGCCGCGTTCTGCTCCAGGTGGCGAAGGACGACGGCGTTTTTCCCACCGCCGCGGACGTCGACAAGGAACTCGAGTTCCAACGCAAGCGCGATCCACAGTTCATCCAGAAGCTTTTGGGGCAGGGCATGACGATCGACGACATCAAGCGCGACCTTACGCTCGATCTCGCCAAGGAGCGGGTCGTCACCAAGGGCATCACCGTGACCCCCGCCGACGCGGATAAGTTCATCAAGGACAATCCCCAGCGGTTTATGAACCCCGAGCAGGCGAAGCTTCGCGTGATCGCGGTTCGGGAAGCGTCGAAGAAGGCCTCCGTCGATAAGGACCTCGCGGCGGGCCAGCCCTTCCCGCAGGTCGCCGTGGCGTACAGCATCGCCCCCGACGTGCGCCGCACCCAGGGTATTTTCCCGATCTCGAACGTCCAGCAGATGCCTCCCGAGCTTCAGGCGATCGTCCGCTCGACGCCGGAGGGCAAGGTGGCGGACTGGAAGCAGTTCGGCAACGAGTGGGCGAAGATCATGGTCGAGCAGAAGATCGCGGCCAAGCCGGTGGCGATCGACGACACCATGAAAGAGTCCGTTCGTCGCGCCTTGGCGATGGAGAAGGGTGGCCAGGCGACCGACCTCGCCAAGCGGCTCGTGGACAAGCTCCGGACCTCGAAGGTCGCAGTGACCCCGCCCGCGCTGAAGACGCAATGGGACACCGCGTTCAAAAGCCTGCAGGAGTCGGACGTTAAGGCGAGCACCGGCACCGGAAAGGCCACTGGCGGCGCGAACGCGCCGAAGTAGCGCGGGTTCCCGCGTAACAGAGCGAGCCCCCTTCCGAATCTCGGAAGGGGGCTCGCCCCGTTATACGGCTATGTGACGCCCTTGCCTGACAAAGCGGAGGCGGGTTCTAGGTGCGGGCCTTAAGGGCGGCGAGCAGCGTTTGACGACCGTCTTCGGAGATCTCCTCCGTCCTGACGTAGGGAAGGAGAGCCTCTCCCAGCCCTTCGAACTCGGGCGAGGTGAAGCGGGCCAGCGGGTCGACGTCGGAGTCGACCTTGGCGATGGTGAGGCGAAGCCCCTGACCCGCATGGCGCGGCAGACCGCGCTCGATCAGGTCGTAGATCGAGGTGTAGACCCCGGTGGCTTCCGAGGCGCCGCCTTCAAGGAGGCGCTCGGTGATCCAATAGACTCGGCGGAACGTCATCGTTCTGTTTTTAATCTACGCCGTCCAGACGAAAGGCTCCGCGTCGGTGAGGATGCGGCCTTCCTCTTCGACCGCGCGTAGGAGGTACTCGGGAAGGGTGAACGCCGCGTTCCAGAAGCGGGGCGTGATGTAGCGGTTCTGGACGCCGCGCGCGGCGAGCCGCTTCGCGATCTCCTCCGGGGCGAGGGTCATCGGGTCGTGCTTCTTGCTCGCGAGGACGAAGCCCCAAGGCTGGAAGAAGGTGGAGACGAGGCCGTAGTAGCCGGCGACGTAGGGAAAGACCTCCTTCATCGACTCCAGGGTCTTGATACAGCTCGCCATGCAGGCCGGGTAGTTCTCGTTCGCGGAGCCCGCCTGCATCGCGAAGACGCCCTCGTCGCTCATGGCGTCGGCGGCGATCTGGAAGTACTCCTTCGTGAAGAGCATCTGGCCGGGGCCGTCCTCGTGGGGGTTCGGGAGGTCGCTCAGGACGACGTCGAAGCCGGCGCCCTTGTGGTCGACGAGCCACTGGCGCGCGTCGGTGTGCAGGAGGGTGGTGCGGGGGTCTTCGAACGCGCCCTGGTGCCACTCGGGCATGTGGACCTTCACCATGTCGACCAGCTCCTCGTCGATGTCCACCATCGTGGCCTCGGTCACGGTGCCGTGCTTGAGGGCCTCGCGCAGGGTGGCGCCCTCGCCACCGCCGCACACCACGACCTTCTTGGGATCGGGGTGCAGGATCATGGCGGGCTGGCTCATGCACTCGTGGAAGACGTACTCGTCCAGGATGGAGGTCTGGATGTTGTAGTCGAGGAACAGGGACTTCCCGAAGCGGGGCACCTCGCAGATCTGGTAGGTCTGGTACTCGGTCTTGCCCTCGAGGAGCATCTTCCCGACTCGGTACTGCCAGATGGCGGCGGAGGTGTGGGTCTCGTTGATAAAGATCCCGGTGGCGTCGCTGGACATTCTAGGGGACTATTCTGACACGGGCGGGCTTTCCTCGCCCGTGGAGAAGCGTCGAACCAATATTCTTCGAGGATGCGTCGAATGGCGCGAAGCTGGCGTTCGTCCTCTCGGTCCTTATCGCGGTCTGCCGCCCTTTTCATCGCGAGCAGGTCGTCGATGGACGCGAGGCGGATGCCGACCCCGTCCGCCTCGCGCCATTCCGACGGGCGTAGAGGCCTTCGAAGCCGTCTTCGACGCCTGGGAGGCGGATGATGAGGTCGCCCCTTCCCGCGTCGGTCATAAAGATCGACCAAGGCGCGCGGACGCACTTCTCGTTCCACTCCCACGCGGCTCCGGAAGCGAGTCGCATCGAGCGAGGATTGAGGGGAGCCAAAGCGGCGACCAGACGTTTGCGGTTCTCCAGATCGAAGGCGACGGCGAAATCCACGTCGTCGGTGACCCGCGTCCCGCCGTGGACCATGACCGCCATGCCGCCCACCAGGACGTAGCGGAGACCTTCCGCGTCAAGATGACGGGCGATGGTCGGGAGATCGAGGAGCATGGCGAGGCTTCTGTAGCCAGAGCAAGGACGCGGCGGCGCGGCGGCGCCGTTCGATCCGCTCGGCGACGGTGAGCGTCAGGTTGTGGCGGATACCGATGAGATCCGTCCCGTCTTCCGACTGCTCTCCCGCCGCGACGGGATCGTAGCCTTCCAGCCACGCCTTGTCCACCATCTCTCTATTCTACGACGCCTTCGCGGCCTCGCGAACCATCCTCACCATGTTGGTGAGGCCCATGCTCTTGCCCATCGATAGCTCCCGCCCGAACACCTGGTAGACCAGATCGTCCGGAACGTCGGCGGGGCGGGCTTCCAGGCCTCCTTCCAAAATCCGGGCGAGGGCCATCGCGGAGACGCCCTGCGGGTTGTCCACCGCGAAGCGAAAGCGTCCGTCCGAGAGGCCCATGAAGACCTCGCTCTCGCAACCGGGCACCCGTGCCGTCTCGGTGCGGGGCACCTCCTCGGGCGAGGGATGCCGGTATTCGCGCGAGAAGCCGATGAGGGCCTCGATCCGGTCGGCCCGGTCGGGGAACATCGCGAGGTCGTCGAGCAACTCCTGCAGTTTGGGCGGCATCACTTCTCGATGGGCGCGCCGACGAGGTTCCCCCACTCGGTCCAAGAGCCGTCGTAGTTTCGGACGTTCGGGTATCCCAGAAGGTAGCGCAGGACGAACCAGGTGTGGCTGGAGCGCTCGCCGATGCGGCAGTACACGATCACGTCGTCCGCCGGGGCGAGCCCCGCGCCGTCCTGGTAGATCGTCCGAAGCTCGTCGGCGGATCGGAACGTTCCGTCCTCGGCGACCGCCTTGGCCCACGGGACGCTTCGGGCACCGGGGATGTGGCCGCCGCGCAGGGCTCCCTCATTGGGATAGTCGGGCATGTGGGTCCGTTCGCCGCTGAACTCCTGGGGGGAGCGGACGTCGATCAGCTTCTTGCCTTCGACGACGTGCTTCATCACGCCGTCCCGGAAGGCGCGGAACTCCGAGTCGTCGCGGACGGGGGCGGTGTAGGTCGTCGCGGCGGGGGCGGCGCGCTCGGTGGTGGTGGGTCGGCCCTCGTCCGTCCACTTCTTGCGCCCGCCGTCCATGATGCGGATGTTCTCGTGGCCGAAGAGGAGGAACACCCAGGCGGCGTAGGTGGCCCACCAGTTGTTCTTGTCGCCGTAGAACACGACGGTCGTGTCGTTGTCGATACCGTTCTTGGCCATCAGGGCCTCGAAGCGCTCCTTGTCCAGGTAGTCCCGCCGCAGGGGATCGTTCAGGTCGCGGGTCCAGTCGATCTCGACCGCGCCGGGGACGTGGCCGGTGGCGTAGAGCAGGGGGTCTTCGTTGCTCTCGACGATCCGCACGTCGGGATCGTTCAGGCGCTGCTGAACCCACGACGTGCTGACCAGCACGTCGGGAAGGGCGTAGCCGCGCTCGGCGATGTCGCTCATGGTCTCCTTTCTAGGGGACGCGGCGCGGCGTGGTTCCCACTACGGAGCCTTGATCTCGATCGGCTTGGCAACGGGCGATCCGTGCAGAGGGCGCATTCGGAGGACCGAGGCGACGGATTCCAGATTGTCCACCTGAAGCACCGGCACGTTTCGCAACCGTTTTTCTCCCAAGAGAAGATCGATCCGCTCGACGGGCCTTCGCAACCGGACCCCGACCGCCGTGTAGGGCGAGCGCCATCCGTACGTCCCCATCCCGTTGTAGTCTTTGAGGCTCCAGACCTTCGCGCCGGGCAGGGCGCCGAGAACGGAGGGTCGTGCCCGGCCGGAGGAGAAAACCCACGCGCGAAGGTTCGCGTCCTGGACGACGAGACGTGAGGAGACGGTCAACTCTCGCAGGGCCGCCGTCTTGATCCGGTCGAGATCGTACAGGCGCAGACCCGCGACGGGGGAGATCTTGAAGATCGAAGGATCGAGGCGCTCGGGGTACTCGACGGTCGCCTCGTAGCGGGTTCCTCCGATCGCCTCTTCCCAGCCAAGGAGGCGAGTCGTCCCCGGGGCCACGTAGACGACGTATTTCGATCTACCGAACTCGCGAAGCCGCTGGGTGGCGGGATCGAACATGAAGTTTCTTCGCTCGATCGTAAAGCGGTCGGCCTTGCCGACGCGCGTGTCGATGTCGCGCTCGACCTCGACCTTCCCCTTCTGCGGAGATCGAACGAGTTCCTCGGGCATCATGAAGTCGGCGTCTCTGACCGGGAGCTTTCCGGCGTGTTTCGTGTAGGTGGCGTAGCCGAGGTAGCGGTGGACGTAACGACCTTGCCGACTGTGAATCGTCTCCATCGTGTCGAACGGGGGGGCGACCGTGTTCTGCTCGCGAACCCGGTGGGCGTCCGCCGCGCGGTCGTGCCAGATCGTGATCCAGGGCTCTACGCGACCGTTGCGGACTACGGTTTTGCGCAGGATGTAGAGCGGCGGGGTGGGTTGGGCCACCACTTGGGTCCACGCGTAGCCGCTTCCGGGATGGGGCCAAAGGAGGATCGCCGAGAGGGCGGCGACGCCGACGGTCAGGGGTACGAGGCGCGAGGGATGGGGGCGGTGGAGCGAGGCGACGGCGCGGTCCACCGCCTCCGGGCGGGGCTTGGCGCCTTTGAGCGTTTCGAGGTGGCGATCAAGCGGGTTCGACATAGGGGTTCTCCTCGGTCGTCGTAGGATGGGTCGTGCTAGGGGCGAGCCGTTGGCGAAGCCTAAGGCGCGCGTGGTGGAGGCGCGACTTGACGGTGCCGACGGGCACGCCCTGGAGGGTGGCGATCTCCTCCAGGGGAAGCTCCTGGAGCGCGCTGAGGAGGAACGCCTCGCGCATGGGGAAGGGAAGGCTCATCAGGGCGGGGCGCAGGGCCTCCGCCGCCTCGAACTCGGCGAGCGAGCAACGCGGGTCGGGCACGTCGGGCGAGAGCCAGGCGGTCAGCCGCCGGCGGCGCGACCAGCGGCCTACCTCCGTGAGGGCGACGCGGCCCGCCCAGGTGCGCAGCGACGCCTCGCCGCGGTAGGTGTGCCGCTTGCGTAGCACGGCGAGAACCGCACGTTGCGTGAGGTCCTCGGCGTCCTGGGTCGAGCGCACCAGGGCGCGCATCATTCGGTACAGCGAGGGATAAAGCTCGCGCACGATACGCTCCTCTTCCGGGCTTGGCCTGTTCACGACGTCTTCGTAGAACCCCCTTCGGCATCGGGAGGTTCAAAGGATCTGCGGAACTCTGAAAACCTTCACTCCCCTGGAGGGGGCGGTACCAACGCTTCGCGTCACTTTCTCAGAGCGGTCTCGCGACGACGATGCCGGTGTGGCTTTTGGGGCTGAGCCGCTCGCTCAGGCGGGCGCCGACCCGCACGTCCATCCGGCCCGGCGCGTTCGTCGCATCGAAGAAGCACAGGACGCCCTGCGCGTTTCGGTAGGCGATGCCCGTGTGCGCGATGTCGATGCCCGGCTGGACGGCGCACAGGCCGACGATATCGCCCGTCTGGAGGAGCGGCTCGACGGACGCGACCGCTGCCGCGGGAACGTACCACTTGTGCCGGGCGTTGATCTCCGCCTCCGTCCTGGCGATCGCGGCGACCAGCGTGGGGTTCGTCTTGAGCTGCCGGTACGCGTTCGGATGCGCCGACATGAAGCCGACCCTCCCCTCGAACGGCTCGGCTCCGGGCAGCGAGGGGGTGAGGTCCTTCACGACGCCCTTGCGCGCGTTGTCCTCGATCCAGTCCGTCGTATAGTGGAGGCGAGACGTGTAGTCGCCCTGGCGGCCGCCTCGGTAGCGGGTTTCGCGGACCGCCCGGACCAGGCTCTCGCGGGTGAGCCCGCTGGGCAGAACGCGGGCCATGTCGAGGGTCGACTCGAAGAACGTCACGCAGTCGAGCCCTTCGAGATCGACGGTGCAGTACTCGACGGGCTCGTCGGTCTCCAGGGTGAAGGCGACGTAGGGGGTACCGACCAGTTCGAGCCCGATGCGGCCCATGCGCTCGCCGATCGGGAGCCTCGCCCAGCCCCCGGCCTTCGCCTTGGCGGCGATGCGTTCGAGGACGGCGTCGCCCCGGAACCGCTCGCGGGGGGTTTGGGCGAAGGCACGGAAGGGCAGGAGCGCGCCCGCGCTCGCGAGGAGGAGGTCGCGCCGGGTCACGCGGTCACCCGCTCGCGCGTGACCGCGCGGAAGGCCTCGACCGCGCGGTCCGTCTTCGCGTCGTCCACGTCGGCGTGGAACACGAGGCGGATGCGGTTGGGGGCGACGGGGAAGCAGAGGACGCCGCGCTCGCCCAGCTCGGCGACGACGTCCTCGGCGGGCCGGTCGGTGTGGACGAGGACCATGTTCGTCTCCGGAGCGTCGACGGCGAGACCCGGAAGCTCGGCGAGGGCGTGGGCGGCGCGACGGGCCCGGGCGTGGTCTTCGGCGAGCCGGTCGACCATCTGGGTGAGGCTGACGATGCCGCAGGCGGCGAGCAGGCCCGCTTGGCGCATCCCGCCGCCTAGGCGCTTGCGCCAGATCCGGGCGCGGTCGATGAAGTCGGCGGGGCCGCAGAGCACGGAGCCGATGGGGGAGCGGAGTCCCTTGCTCAGGCAGATGCTCACGCTGTCGACGTGCCCGGTGATCTCGGACGTCGGGATGCCCTGCGCCACCGCCGCGTTGAAGACGCGGGCGCCGTCGAGATGGACGCGCATCCCGTGGCGCTCGCCGATCTCGCGGTACGCCCGCATATGCGACTGCGGGATGATCGCGCCGCCCGCCCGGTTGTGGGTGTTCTCCAGGCAGAGGAGGGTCGTGCCGGGGGTGTGGAGGTTGCGCTTGAGCACGTGCCGCTCGACGTTCGCCGGGTCCATCGTGCCACGCTCGGAGGGGAGGGTCCAGCTGACGACGCCCGCGATCAGGGCGGAGGCGCCGACCTCGTAATAGAGGATGTGGGCCTCCTCCTCGATGAGGATGGCGTCGCCCGGCTGGCACCAGCAGGCGAGGGCGATCTGGTTGCTCATCGTGCCGCTCGGCACGTACACCGCCGCCGCCATGCCCGTCTTCTGCGCGGCCAGGGCCTCTAGGGCGACCACCGTCGGATCGTCGCCCAGCACGTCGTCGCCGAGCGGCGCGTTCCGCATCGCCTCCCACATCTCGGGCGAGGGACGGGTCACGGTGTCGGAGCGTAGGTCGACGAGGTGGGCCTGGGGGTTGGTCATGCCGGTAGGAGAATTATAGAGTGCGCCCACCCCATTCAGCGGGTTTGGGAGCGCGGTTTGTGCCGATTTGCGCCCGCGAGCGGGCTGGCCTAAAGCGGTCGCGAGCGACCGCACTCTAAACTAGGCCCATGAAGGCGCTGTTGGTCGGGGCGGGCGGGATGGGCCGCGCGTGGGGACGGAATCTCGTTGAAGAGGGATGGCTCGCGGGTTGGTGCGACGTGCGCGAGGGCGCGGCGGCGGAGGCGGCGGGCGACCTGGACATCCCGACCGGAACGGATCTGTCGGATCTTATCGGCCGGGTCGCGCCCGACTTCGTGGTGGACGTGACGATCCCCGAGGCGCACCACGACGTGACCCTCCTCGCCCTGTCGCGCGGCCTGCCGGTGTTGGGCGAGAAGCCGATGGCGGCGACCTTGGCGCAGGCCCGCGCGATGGTCGAGGCGAGCGAGCGGGCGGGGAAGCTGTACATGGTCTCCCAGAGCCGCCGGTACGACGCGGGGCTCGTCGCCTACCGGCGCCTGATCGAGCGGCTGGGGCCGCTCGGCATCCTCCACGCCGACTTCGCGATCGGCGCGCACTTCGGCGGCTTCCGGGACGAGATGGCGAGCGTCCTCCTCGTGGACATGGCGATCCACACCTTCGACGAGGCCCGCTTCCTCTCCGGGGCCGACCCGGTGAGCGTCTACGCCGAGGAGTACAGCCCGTCTTGGAGCTGGTACCGGGGCGACGCCTGCGCGAACTGCCTTTTCGAGATGTCGGACGGCCTCCGCTTCGCCTACCGGGGCTCGTGGTGCGCCGAGGGGCTGCCGACGAGCTGGGACGGCGACTGGCGCGCGGTCGGGCCGAACGGGTCGGCGATCTGGGCGAAGAACGGTACGCCCTACGCGGAGCTCGTCATGGGCGACGAGGGGTTCCAGCGGCCCGTCGAGAGGGTCGAGGAGCCGCCCGCGACGCTGGACGCGGGGATCAAGGGCTCGCTGCGGGAGTTCGTCGCGGCCTTGGAGACGGGGGCGACGCCGCAGGGCGAGTGCCACGACAACGTCAAGTCGCTCTCGATGGTCTTCGCGGCGGTCGAGTCCGCCCGGCGGGGCGAGCGGGTGCGGATCGATAGCCTTTAGACCAGTTCCGCGAGCATCTCCATCGTCTCCGCGATGGCACCGTCCACCGCCTCGACGGCGAAGTCGACCTGGGCGGCGTCGATGATGAGGGGCGGCTCGAAGCGCAGGACGCGGGGGTTGTTCAGGGCGTAGGCGACGCAGACGCCGCGCTTGAGGAGGCTCGCGACGACCAGCTCGCCGACCTCGTCCTCGCGGAACTCCAGGCCGATCATGAGGCCGCGGCCGCGCACTTCCCCGACCGGCTCCGCGTGGCGGGCGCCGACCTCCTGGAGGCCCTTGAGCATCCGGGCGCCCATCTCGGCGGAGCGGCGGGGAAGCTCTTCGGCGATGAGGGTCCGTACCGCCGCGAGGCCCGCCGCGCAGGCGAGGGGGTTGCCGCCGAAGGTGCTGGTGTGGGCCATCGGGTTGTCGCCGTAGACCCCTTCGTAGATCGCAGGGGTGTAGAGGGTGGCGCCGATCGGCATAACGCCGCCGCCGAGGGCCTTCGCGGAGGTGAGGATGTCCGGCGAGACGCCGTCGTGCTCCACGCCCCAGAGGGTCCCGGTTCGACCGAGGCCGGTCTGGACCTCGTCGGCGATCATCAGCGCGCCCACACGGTCGCACGCCTCGCGCACGGCCCTAAGATAGCCGTCGGGCGGGAGGAGGATGCCGCCCTCGCCCTGCACGGGCTCGATGATGAAGGCGGCGGTCTCCTCGGAGATCGCCTCGGCGGCGGCGCTGGTGTCGCCGTAGGGGACGAACGAGACGCCCGACATCAGGGGCTCGAACTTCTTCCGGTACTTCTCGCGGCCCGTGGTGGAGAGAGCGCCGATGGTCTTGCCGTGGTAGGAGCCCAGGGTCGAAACGATGCCGGGGCGGCGCGTCGCGGCCTTGGCGAACTTCAGGGCCGCTTCGACGGCCTCGGTCCCGGAGTTGGAGAAGAAGGTCAGTTCCAGGCCCTCGGGGGAGTTCTGGGCGAGCAGTTCGGCGAGGTCGGCGGCGTTGGGGCTGAAGAACGCCTTGCCGCTCATGCCGAGCTTATCGAGGCCGTCGCGCACGGCGCCAACGACGGCGGGGTGGCGGTGGCCTAGGGAGAAGGTGCCGTAGCCGCCCAGGCAATCGAGGAACCGCCGCCCCTCGTGGTCGAAGAGGTAGACGCCCTCGCCCCGCATCTCCGCGCCGAAGCCCGCAAACGCCATGAGCTTGGCGAGGTTCGGGTTCAGGTAGCGGGCGGTCTTGGCGACGACGTCGGCGTACAAGGCGTCGGAGTCCATGGGGATAAGGATACAGGGAAGAGGGCATCGCAGACAGGAAAGACCCTGTCTGCGATGCCCTCTCGTCCTGAGCGCTAGTCCCCGAAGTTGACGCTGCTCTGGCCGCTCGTTGGAGCGTTCGTGGTCTGACCATTCTGGCCCTTGAACACCGCAGCGCCTTCGAGGGGAATCCGAATCCAGCCCCGCCGCTTGCCCATGATAAACTCCGGCGAGCTGGCGAAGGACGGTTCGCTCCAGGGCGCGGAACGGTTACGTCCGCGTCCTTTCACCTCGAAGAGGGCGATCGTATCCGACTTGTCCTTGATCGCATCGAGCTTCTTGCCCGCGACGGCGGCGTTGAGAGCGATCGTGGTGCCGCCTTCCTTGTCGCAGAAATCGTCGTTCGCGCCGGGGATCTTGAACGGCATGTTCGGGTCGTCGAGATCCTTGTCCCGCTTCAGATAAGGCTTCACATCGTCCTGCCAAGTCCTGGCGGCCGGAAGCTTTCCACCGTGCTTCTCCGCATAGGTGAGCAGCGCGGCGCGCTCCATGCCCATCGCGGCGCTGCATCCCACGAGTCCCGTGCCACCTTTGAGCGCGTTCTTGAAGAAGTAGCCTCCCACTCCGAGGCAGCCGCAGCAGCAGAGCACGACGGCCAGCGCGATGATACCGATGACGAGGCCGGTCTTGCTCTTCTTCGGCGCGCCCGGATACTGGGGAGGCGATTCCACGAGGCCATTCTACATCGGCTAGACTCGCCTTAGAATGTCGATAGGCCAAACGATCCGGCAGGCGCAGGCGGGTTGGTCCCCCGAGCGGATCGCGGCGGGCCACCGGGCAGCGGTCTACGCCGTCGCGACCGCCGCCCGGCAGGGTCGCGACGATCTGAGCGCCGTGCGACTCGCCGCGGAGACGGAAGACGCACGCGACCCCGTCGTCCAGCTCGCCCGCGCGTTCGACGCGGCGACCTACCCCCTTCCGGCCCCGTCGACCGTCGCCGAGGCCCTGGCCCGGTTGGAGGGCGAGTTCGAGCCCGCGCTGTTCGCCGCGTTTCGGGAGGTCCAACCCCTGATTCAGCCGGTGGGGCTGGGGTAGAGGCCGCTACAATGGAGAGGTGATCCCCGAAGTCGATCCTCCCTCCCTGCGCGCCGAGCTCGACGGCCCGAACCCGCCCCGGCTGCTCGACGTGCGGGAAGCCGACGAGCTGGCGGTCAGCCGCCTGGACGACGTCGTCCACATCCCCCTAGGCGAGCTTCCGGCGCGCTTTCGCGAGCTTGATCCGGCGGCGGATTGGGTCGTGGTATGTCGGGTCGGCGGACGGAGCGGCCAAGCGACGGGCTTTCTCCTGGGGCAGGGCTTCTCGAAGGTGCGGAACCTCGTCGGCGGGATGAACGGCTACGCCGAGCGGGTCGATCCGACGATGACGCGGTACTAGGCGCCCCCGAGATCCCACTCGCCCAGGCGCACGATCGGGCGGTCGCGCAGGAAACCGATCCGCACGACGCGGGCGTCGATGGTCAGGTCCTGGTCGTGCAGAACCCCCACCGCGCCGGGAAGCGCCACCGGCAGGAGTCGGCGCGCGAGGCTGACGTGGGGCGCCCAGGGGCGGCCGTCGGTGGGGCGGTCGTCGGCGGGATGGCCGCCCGCCGCGCGCGCCGCCCCGAGGCAGGCGCGGCGCAGGTCGAGCAGCTCGACGCTGGGCACGGGCGGCAGGTAGAGGGTGGCCCGCTCGCCGGGAAAGATCGCCAGCCCACGCAGGGGGACCGAGAAGGGGGGGAGCCGGGCGACGACGGCGAGGGCCGCCCGGGCCGCCGCCTCGTCGAGGTCGGTGCAGGTGAGGAGGGTGAGATGGGGTGTCGAGTCGTTTCGCAGATGGCTGTCGCCCATGCCCCGCTCGAACAGGACCCGCCAAAGGCGGCGAACCTTCGCGTCGGATTCGGGATCGAGGTACGCCTCGAAAAGGTAGGCCATCGGTCTGGCGTTAGACGCCGTCGATCGTTCGAAGGGTCGCCGGGAATCTTCGGGCCTAGTATCCTCTTAGCGTGTTCAACGACGTCCTGGCGGTGAAGTCCGCACTCCTGCACGGGTTTGGGCGACGGCGGGTCCTCGTGGTCGGCGACCTCATGCTGGATCGCTACCTCTGGGGCACGGCGAGCCGGATCTCGCCCGAGGCTCCGGTTCCCGTGGTCCGCGTCGAGCGACGCAGCCAGGGACTAGGCGGGGCGGCGAACGTGGCGTGCAACCTACGTTCGCTGGGGGTCGAGACGAGCCTCGCGGGCTACGTGGGGCGGGACGCGGACGGCGAGGCGTTCCGCGCGGAATGCGCGGCTCGGGGAATCGGCTGCGCGGGCGTGGTCGGCCTGGAGGGCGTTCCGACGACGGTGAAGACGCGCGTCCTCGCGGAGGAACGGCAGGTCCTCCGCTTCGACGACGAGTCGACGACGCCCCGTCCCGACGGTCACACCGAGCGTCTTCTCGAGGCGATCGAGACCGCGTTGGAAGAGACGCCCGACGCGGTGATCCTGAGCGACTACGCGAAGGGCCTCGCGACCCCCGCCCTATGCCGGGGTCTGATCGCCCTTTGCGGGGCGAAGGGGATTCCCGTGTACGTCGATCCCAAGGGGCGCGACTACGACAAGTACGCGGAAGCCACCGCGATCAAGCCCAACCGGGCGGAGATGGCCGATCTCGCGGGCGCGCTCGGCTGGGACGGGACGCCGGTCGAGAACGCGGCTCGGCTTCGGGAACGGCTCGGCCTCGCGTTCGTAGCCCTGACCCTCGGCGCGCAGGGCATCGCGGTGGTGGGCGAGGACGGCGTCCATGCCCTGCCTACGGTGGCGCGCGAGGTGTTCGACGTTTCGGGCGCGGGCGACACGGTGATCGCGACCCTCGTCGCGGGTCTCGCCTCCGGGCTCGGGCTGGAGGACGCGGCGGCCCTCGCCAACGTGGCGGCGGCCGAGGTGGTGGCCCATACGGGAACGGTGCCGGTCGGGCGCGAGGCCCTGCTCGTCGCGGTCCAGGAGCAGGATCGGGTCCACGCGGGGCGGAAGGTCTACACGCTGGAGGAACTCCAGATCGTGGTCCAGGCGTGGCGGGCGCGGGGGCTGAAGGTCGCCCTCACGAACGGCTGCTTCGACCTGCTGCACGTCGGGCACGTCCGCCTGCTGGAGGATTCGGCGGCGCAGGGCGACCGCCTGATCGTCGCCCTCAACTCCGACGACTCGATCACGCGCCTGAAGGGTCCCCAGCGTCCCCTCATGGCCAGCGAGGCGCGGACGGGGGTCTTGAGCGCGCTGGAGTGCGTGGACGCGGTCGTGTTGTTCGAGGAGGACACGCCTTTGCGGGTGATCGAAGGGGTTCGGCCCGACGTGCTGGTGAAGGGCGGCGACTACACGGTGGAGACGGTCGTCGGGGCGGACTTGGTCCAGGGTTACGGGGGAGAGGTGCGTCTCGTTCCGCTGGTGCCGGGCCACAGCACGACACGGCTCGCGGACGCGATGGCGCGGCTGTAGCCGTGCCACAATCCTAGCCGCCCATGACCATTCTTACCGGCGGGGCCGGCTTCGTCGGCAGCAACCTCCTCAAGCGGCTGAACGCCGAGGGCGTCGAGGACATCCTCGTCGTGGACAACCTGAAGAACGCGGACAAGTACCGCAACCTCGTCGGCGCGCGTTTCGCCGACTACGTGGACCGCTTCGAGTTCCGGCGTCTCCTCGAAGAGGGAAAGGCGCCGGCGAAGATCGACGCCATCCTGCACCAGGGGGCCTGCACGGACACCCTGGAGTACGACGGGGCGTACATGATGCGCACGAACTACGACGACTCGAAGGCCCTGCTCCACCTGGCCTTGGAGCGAGGGGTCCCGTTCGTCTACGCCTCCTCGGCGGCGGTCTACGGGCACGCGCGGCTCGCGCGGGAGACGCCGGAGGACGAGTGGCCCTTGAACGTGTACGGCTATTCCAAGCTGGAGTTCGACCGCTACGTCCGGCGGCGGCTGCCCTCGGCGTCGTCGACGGTCGTCGGGTTGCGCTACTTCAACGTCTACGGGCCGGGCGAGTCGCACAAGAAACGGATGGCTTCGATGGTGTTCCACTTGGCGAACCAAGTGCGGGAGACGGGGGTCGCGCGGCTGTTCGGGGAGTACATGGGCCACGCGCCGGGGGAATCGAGCCGCGACTTCGTGTTCGTGGAGGATCTCGTCGAGATGAACCTGTTCTTCCTGCGGAGCGGCGGGAAGGCGGTGGTGAACGCCGGGACCGGCGTCCTGCGGACCTGGAACGATCTCGCCCGCGCGGTGACCGGCGCCTTGGGGCAGGGACGGATCGAGTACATCGATTTTCCCGAGGGGATGCGCGGGAAGTACCAGCTCGGTTCCCAGGCCGATCTCACGCTCCTGCGAAGCCTAGGCTACGATCGACCGTTCGTCTCGCTCGAAGACGGGGTTCGGCGCTATCTCTCGATGCGGGAAGGCGAAAAGTTCGAAGGGGGTTAGGGACCGAAGCCCCTACCCCCTTGCCGTGCGAAGACCCCGAAGGGCCTAGTTCAGGAGCTGGAGCACGGCCTGGGGCGCGCTCTTGGCCTGCGAGAGGATCGACATACCCGTGCTCTGCAGGATCTGCTGCTTCGTGTAGTTGGTCATCTCCTCGGCGACGTCGACGTCGGTGATGGTGCTCATGGCCGCCGACAGGTTCTCCTTGGAGACCGACAGGGTGCGGGAGTTGGACTCCAGCACGTTCTTCTGGAAGTTGCCGATCTTGCCGCGGGCGCCGGTCACGTCGCTGATCGCCTGGTCGATCACCTTGAGGGCGTCCGTGGCGCCGGAGGCGCTCGTGAGGTCCAGGTTGCTCATGTTCTTGCCCGAGACCGCGCCGTTGCCGAGCTGGCTGGAGGCGAAGTTGCCGAGGGCGAGCTGGGCGGTCTGCCCGGCGTTCGCGCCGATCTGGAACTGCGACTTGCCAACCGTCACCTGGCCGACCTGCGTGGCGCCGGTCGTGGCGTTGTTGCCCGCCGCCGTCAGCTTGACGGTGTTGCCGTCCGAGTCGGAGAGGACCATGCCGTCGCGTCCGTTCTGGCCGCCGGTGAAGGTCACCGCGCCCTGCCCGGCGTCGACGGTGGCGACGGCGTTCACGCCGTCGTCGTGGGAGGCGCCGGCGGAGCTCATCAGGGCGCCGGTCGAGTCGACCACGTCGA